>PPYF01370162.1_pt1 | contig 245999 bp, 209 predicted proteins | sample 1559871 | NCBI WGS metagenome assembly PPYF01 (sample SAMN08240021, study PRJNA423297) | Human gut metagenome, whole genome shotgun sequencing project. | reverse complement strand
ATTCGAACCCTCGATGCAGCTTTTGACCGCATACTCCCTTAGCAGGGGAGCGCCTTCAGCCTCTCGGCCATCTCACCATTGTTCCAGACCACACAACGATAATTTCCGTTTCCGTCATCTCGTCGTGTGGCGCACATATTACTTTCCCCCACTGAGAAGTCAAACAATTTTTCCCAACTTTTTAAGATCTCACGATCGTTTGCACAATTACCGCGCACTATGTTGATTTTCACAACGATACGTGTGTTTTTACGGCAGCAGGATCCACATCCGCATAACACAGCAACCCGGAAAAATTACGGCGGCGGGCAGAGAAAGTGACAGAATGACGGGCGATTTTTGCAGGAAAAAAAGTGAGGAGCCGGGATAATCGCAGCAGGAAGAAAAGAAGAAGGCGCCCGTCGCGGTAACGAGCGCGCCTCACAACTTAATAGTTATTGTTATTGGGTTGAGATTTTTCAGCCTGGATCCGCTGGTAAATTTCTTCACGGTGAACAGAAACCTCTTTGGGGGCGTTGACACCAATTCGTACCTGGTTTCCTTTAACACCCAGTACAGTCACTGTTACCTCATCGCCTATCATGAGTGTTTCACCAACTCGACGAGTCAGAATAAGCATTCTTTGCTCCTTGAAATATTAAAAGAGTCGGGCCTCTGAGTTTACCCGCCATTATCCATCCAACACCGTGAAAGCGTATAGCAATGATTATTTGTAAACTATATGTAGTTTTAGACACATTGCAATATTTAGTGTAGTTAAAAATTGCGACCTAACGTTAGTGATACAAAGACCTTATCACCAATATCAGGAGCACGCCGGAACGTGCTCCTGTTCAGATTTACTCAGACTACAGGTGAGATGCCACCCAGCTTTCAACGCTTGCCATAGCAGCAGGTAAAGCAGCGGTATCTGTCCCGCCGGCTTGGGCCATATCCGGGCGACCGCCCCCTTTACCGCCGATTTGTTCAGCAATAAAGGCAACCAGTTCGCCGGCTTTGACTTTGCCGGTCAGATCTTTCGTTACACCTGCAATGAGGCTAACTTTATCATCACTGATAGTTGAAAGCACAATAATTCCAGAGCTTAATTGATTTTTTAGATCATCAACCATCGTGCGTAACATTTTAGGTTCAGCGTTAGTCAGTTGTTTCACCAGGAGTTTAACACCGTTCACTGAAACGGCATCTTTGGTCATGGAGGAACTTTCCTGCGCAGCCTGCTGTTCTTTGAGTTGCTGTAACTCTTTTTCCAGGGTGCGGATTTTATCCAGCGCAGCTTTGACTTTCTCGCTCACACCGGCTTCATCACTTTTCACCAGCTGAGCCACCGCAGAGAGTGCATCAGACTGCTGATTCACGCTTTCCAGTGCGCCGCTACCGGTGACCGCTTCAATACGGCGGATACCGGCCGCTGTGGCGGATTCACTGATAATACGGAACAGACCGATATCACCGGTGCGTGCCGCGTGAGTACCGCCGCACAGCTCGGTTGAGAAGTCGCCCATGCTCAGTACACGGACACGTTCATCGTATTTTTCACCGAACAGTGCCATTGCACCTTTGGCTTTCGCTTCTTCCAGATCCATCAGCTCGGTCACGACCGGCTCATTTTTGCGGATTTCGGCGTTGACCAGAGCTTCCACTTCACGGATTTGTGCCGGTGTCATGGCTTCAAAGTGAGAGAAGTCAAAACGCAGGTATTTATCGTTTACCAGTGAGCCTTTCTGTGACACATGCTCACCCAGAACCTGACGCAGCGCGGCATGCATCAGGTGTGTTGCCGAGTGGTTCAGGCGGATAGCATTACGGCGCTCTTCGTCGATTTTCGCGGTGATTTTGTGGTTCACCGTCAATTTGCCGCTGTCCACACGACCGGCATGGCCGATAGCCTGACCGTATTTCTGTGTGTCCAGAACGCTGAACTGCGCATCGTTGCTCGACAGCACACCGGTATCACCGACCTGGCCACCGGATTCCGCATAAAACGCGGTTTTATCCAGGATCACCAGACCTTCATCACCGGCATTCAGCTCAGTAACCGGCTGACCTTCTTTGTACAGTGCAACAATGGTTGCCGCCTGTTCATTGTGGTCATAACCGGAGAAGTCACTGCGCTTGTCCACTTTGATGAGACTGTTGTAGTCCGCACCAAAGCCGCTGTTTTCACGGGCACGGCGGCGCTGTTCTTCCATTGCCGCTTCAAAACCGGCTTCATCCACTTTCAGGTTGCGCTCACGGCAGACGTCAGCGGTCAGATCCAGCGGGAAACCATAGGTGTCGTAAAGACGGAATGCCGCTTCACCGCTCAGGGTATCCCCGGTCAGTGAGGCTAATTCGTCATCCAGCAGTTGCAGGCCGCGTTCCAGCGTACGGGCAAACTGCTCTTCTTCTGACTTCAGTACTTTCTCCACCATCACACGCTGGCGGGCCAGTTCTTCACCGGCAGAGCCCATCACGTCGATCAGCGGCGCAACCAGTTTGTAGAAGAAGGTGTCTTTCGCGCCCAGCATGTAGCCATGACGGACAGCGCGGCGGATGATACGGCGCAGCACATAACCGCGGCCTTCGTTGGACGGAATAACGCCGTCGCAAATCAGGAAGGCACAGGAGCGGATATGGTCGGCGATCACGCGCAGTGATTTGCTGGTCAGATCGTCAGCACCGGTCACTTTCGCCACATCGGCAATCAGTTTGCGGAACAGGTCGATATCATAGTTAGAGTTTACATGCTGCAGAACAGCGGTAATACGCTCCAGACCCATACCGGTATCAACGGATGGTTTCGGCAGCGGCTCTAATGTACCGTCAGACTGACGGTTGAATTGCATAAAGACGATATTCCAGATCTCGATGTAACGGTCGCCGTCTTCTTCCGGTGATCCCGGAGGGCCGCCCCAGATGTGGTCGCCGTGATCAAAGAAAATCTCAGTACACGGACCGCAAGGGCCGGTATCGCCCATCTGCCAGAAGTTGTCAGAGGCGTATTGGGCACCTTTGTTATCACCGATGCGGATAATGCGCTCAGCCGGAACACCGACTTCATCTTTCCAGATGTTGTACGCTTCGTCATCCGTTGCATAAACAGTAACCCACAGCTTTTCTTTCGGCAGGTTAAACCATTCTTTGCCGGTCAGCAGTTCCCAGGCGAAATTGATGGCATCGTGCTTGAAGTAATCGCCGAAGCTGAAGTTACCCAGCATTTCGAAGAAAGTGTGGTGACGTGCAGTGTAGCCGACGTTTTCCAGGTCGTTGTGCTTACCGCCGGCACGGACACAGCGCTGTGCTGTGGTGGCACGGGTGTAAGGACGCTTATCCAGACCGAGGAAAACATCTTTGAATTGGTTCATCCCTGCGTTAGTAAAAAGCAGCGTTGGGTCGTTGTTCGGAACCAGCGAACTGCTCTGGACAATCTGATGTCCTTTTGTATGGAAAAAGTCGAGAAACGCTTGACGGATCTCAGCGGTGCTTTTGCTCATATTTATCCCGAAATCAAGCTGAAATAATAAGATTTATGAATTGCGAAACAGACTGTGAAGCCGCTCCGATTCAACCTTCGGATCAATCAAGGCGGAGAGAAATTTAAGGGTTTCCCTTGAACATTAATTCCCAGATAAATCCATTCGCTGTACCCATTGTAAAGCGAATAAACTTTTTCTGAAAGTCTGTTCGTACAAACGGCGTTCATCCGGCCGGGAGAGGGGTTTTTGTATAAAGAACACGGTATGAAGGACAGAGACAGGTGGTTGTCCGCAGATAAAAAGAAAGCCGTACCCGTCACGGATACAGCTTTCAGAATAACTCAATGATTTTATTACTTTAAATCTTAAAATCAGTGTGGTTTTACGAATTAAAACTCTTCGTTGCCCGCATCTTCAGTTTCACTTTCTTCGTTGAAACTTTCTGCTGCGGTACTGAATTCACCACTGTGATTCAGTAATAACTCACGTAATTTTTTATCCAGTTCATCCGCCATTTCCGGATGTTCTTTCAGGTAAATTGTGGCGTTTGCCTTACCCTGACCGATTTTTTCACCGTTGTAGCTGTACCATGCACCGGCTTTCTCAACCAGTTTATGTTTCACACCCAGGTCGATCAGTTCGCCCATGGTGTTGATACCTTCGCCGTACATGATCTGGAATTCAGCCTGTTTGAACGGTGCAGCCACTTTGTTTTTCACCACTTTCACGCGGGTTTCGCTGCCGACCACTTCATCACCGTTTTTCACCGCGCCGATACGGCGGATATCCAGACGGACAGAGGCATAGAACTTCAGTGCGTTACCACCGGTGGTGGTTTCCGGGTTACCGAACATCACACCAATCTTCATACGGATCTGGTTGATGAAAATCAGCAGTGTGTTGGAGTTTTTCAGGTTACCGGCCAGCTTACGCATCGCCTGGCTCATCATACGGGCAGCCAGACCCATGTGTGAATCACCAATTTCACCTTCAATTTCAGCTTTTGGTGTCAGTGCTGCCACGGAGTCAACAATGATGACATCAACCGCACCGGAGCGGGTTAAAGCATCACAGATTTCCAGTGCCTGCTCGCCGGTGTCCGGCTGGGAGCACAGCAGGTTATCAATATCCACGCCCAGTTTCTTGGCATAGACCGGATCCAGTGCGTGTTCCGCATCGATAAACGCACACACACGGCCCTGACGCTGTGCAGCGGCAATAACCTGTAATGTCAGCGTGGTTTTACCGGAAGATTCAGGCCCGTAGATTTCAACAATACGTCCCAGCGGCAGACCACCTGCACCCAGTGCAACGTCCAGTGCCAGAGAGCCGGTTGAGATAGTTTCCACATCCATGGAACGGTCTTCACCCAGACGCATGATCGAACCTTTACCGAACTGCTTCTCGATCTGACCTAAGGCTGCTGCCAGTGCTTTCTGTTTGTTCTCATCAATAGCCATGTAAACTCCCTTCTCAACCCCTGAGACACCGCCCGGGTTATTAAAATGGTTTCAACTGAATCTGTTGAACTGATTATACTGTATAGTCATACAGCATCAAGTGATTTTTTCGTCAGAATTGCAATTAATCCGTCGAGCCCTTTCAGCACCGCCTGACAGCGCACCGCATTACGATCGCCCGGAAAACACCAGCTGCGGGCCGCGGTTTTTATTCCTGTTTTTTCCCGCCACGCCCAGCCGAACCAGACTGTCCCGACCGGCTTTTCATCACTGCCGCCATCCGGCCCGGCAATGCCGCTGACAGAGACGGCCAGATCCGCATCCGCAGTGTCCAGCGCCCCGGCGGCCATTTCGCGGACCACCGCCTCACTGACCGCACCAAAGGCGGACAGTGACTGTTCTGATACGCCGATCATACTGTGTTTGGCATCATTACTGTAGGTGACAAATCCGCGCTGAAAATACGCCGAACTCCCGGCGATATCTGTGATCACCTTGGCAATCCACCCGCCGGTGCAGGATTCTGCCGTTGTGACACTCAGACCGGCCTCAAGGAGATAAGATCCCAGTTCCGTACTGCGCCGGGTCAGAGCCTGTTCATCATGCATCGGTCACTCCTGTTGTGAAATCTGTTTTTTGCGGCGGATATCCCAGAGCCATAATCCGCCGATGGCGAGGGCAAACAGGCTGCCGAACGCCGCACCGATCACCACTACCGGCACACCCGCTTTAACGGCCAGGGAGTAGAGCCCCAGCATCAGCAGCATCGCGCCGTTTTCCCCCATATTCTGTACCGCAATAGCGTTCCCCGCCCCGACAGTCTCTTTACCGCGCTTTTGCAGCAGGGCATTGAGCGGCACCACAAACAGGCCGCCGAACACACCGAGCATAATCAGCGTGATATTGGTCGGTACCACCGAGGTCTGGAAGGTGAAAATAATGACCATCACCCCGATCAGGATCCCGGCCGGCATACAGCGGCGCACGGTTTCCAGGGTGATAAAGCGGGCAGCCAGCCCCGCCCCCGCCACAATCCCGATAGCAACCATGGCGTTAAGCAGTGTCGGCATGGTCTGGCCGGTAATACCCAGCGCCGCCGGAACCCACAATACCAGCATCAGCCGCAGTGTCACGCCCGCGCCCCAGAACAGACTGGTACCGGTCAGGGAAAAACGGCTTTCCTGGTTTTTCCACAGTGATACCACAGCGCGGAAGAAAGTGACCACCATCGTGCGCGGATTACGGCTCAGGCCGGTTTTCGCAGGCGGCAGACGCGGAATATAGATGTTGGTCACGGCCGCCAGTGCGTACATCACCGTACATAAAATCAGAGCCATTGTAATATGGTAATCAGACAGGAAGCCGCCGGTTACCGACCCCAGCAGAATAGCCACAATAGTTGAGGCTTCAATCAGCCCGTTGGCTTTCACCAGCTGTTCACCGGTAGTCAGCTCACCGAGGATCCCGTATTTTGCCGGAGAATAGGCCGCCGCCCCGACCCCGATCAGCCCGTATCCCAGGAACGGATCCGCACCGAAGCAGATCACCACCGCGCCGAAAAGCTTGCAGCCGTTCGACAGCAGCATCACCCGCCCTTTCGGGAAGCTGTCGGCAATCTGTCCGACAAACGGCGCCAGCACAATAAAGGTCAGCACAAAGACCATCTGCAGCATCGGCTGGCTCCATTCGGGATAGTGCCGGGCGCTGAGCTGTGCAAGGATGGCGAACAGAATCGCGTTATCCGCAAATGCCGTAATAAACTGGGAAACCAGTACCGCTTTCATGCCTTTGTTCAGTAACGGGGCGGATGCTGTCATACCTGCGGCTCCTGTAATGCCTGTTGTTTCAGTGTGACAAAATCCGGTTTACCGCTGCCGAGCACCGGCAGCTGTCTGATATAACGGATATCACGCGGAACCGCCAATTCCGGCAGCCCTTTCGCTTTCGCTTCTGTCAGCAGTTGTGTGCGATCCAGTTCACTGTCAGTGGTAAACATCACCAGTGCTTCGCCGCGTTTTGCATCCGGTTTCGTCACCACGGCATGCAGTTTGTCCGGCGAGACACTCAGTGCCAGTTGCTCAACACTTTCCAGCGAGATCATCTCACCGGCCAGTTTGGCAAAGCGTTTGACCCGTCCGCGGATAGTGATAAACCCGGCCGCATCCTGTGTGACGATATCGCCGGTGTCATACCAGCCGATCTGAACCTCGCCCTGTATATTCTCCGCTGACGGCGGTTCAATCTGCCCCGGTTTTTCCACCCGCAGATACCCTTTCATCACATTCGGGCCGCGCACCTGCAGCAACCCGCCGTTTTCAATACCGGCAACCGGCAGCAGCCGCGCTTCCATTCCCGGCACCAGCCGTCCGACTGTACCGGTACGGGCGGCCATCGGCACGTTAATGGAGATCACCGGCGCACACTCTGTCACCCCGTAACCTTCCAGGATGCGCAGGCCGAATTTATCCTGCCAGACCTGTTTGGTGCCTTCCGCCAGCTTCTCCGCCCCGGCCACAGCATAGCGGACACGGGCAAAATCATACGGATGAGCAAAACGGGCATAATTGGCAAGGAAGGTGGATGTCCCGAAAATAACGGTACAGTTCTGATCGTACGTCAGCTCCGGCACCATGCGGTAATGCAGCGGGCTCGGATAGAGGAAAATCCGGCTGCCGCACAGCAGCGGCGTGATAAGCCCGGCAGTCAGACCAAAGGCGTGAAACAGCGGCAGTGCGGACATAAAACGGTCTTTCGGCGTGAAATCCGCCACCGTTTTAATCTGCTCAACGTTCGCCAGCAGAGAGTCGTGGCTGTGCACCACACCTTTCGGTGTGCCTTCTGAGCCGGAGGTAAAAAGAATAATCGCATCATCTTCCGGCTTTTGCGGCAGCAGTGCCGCCTGCGGCGTGACCAGGTGACGCATCACCCACAGTTTGTCTTTCAGGGTAACGGATGCTTTTGCCTCTTCCAGATAGACCCAGTTGGCTTCTGTCAGCTGCTCCGGCAAATGTGTCATCTTGCCCTTTTCCAGAAACTGGCGCGAGGTGATGATGGTCGTGATCCCCGCTGCTTTCATAGCATTACGCAGCCCGGCGACGCCCGCCGTGTAGTTGAGCAGCGCCGGAATACGGCGGCGCATGGAAGCACCGAGGATCGCCGCCCCCATCACGGTGGCATTCGGCAGCAGGAAGCCGGTGCGCTCCCCCTCTTTGGTGTAGTGGCTGATAATGCAGCTCAGTCCGAGGGATTTTTTCAGCAGCCCCTGATAACTGTCCTCGCTGAAATTGATGTCATCAATGATCCGCTGGAAACGGCCGTAACGTTTTACCGCGCCGAGAAATGCCTGCGGCAGTGTCAGTGACGGGCGGCACGTCATGCGTGCATCCATCATAATGTCGCGCAGATGTTCCCCCGCCAGACGGCGGCGCTCTGCGGCACGCGGTGCCTCCGGCATCGGAATGGTCTCCGGCGGCAGAACATGAATGGTGATGGCCGGGAAAAAGTGACTTTTGATCACTTTCCGCATCCGGCTGAAATATGTCAGTTCCGCGCCGTCAATCCGCACCGGGATCACTTTCGCGCCGGTTTTGGCGGCAATAAAGGCAGCGCCGTCGTAAATTTTCATCAGGGAATCAGTGATCGTCACCCGTCCTTCCGGGAAGATCACTATCTGACGCCCTTTTTCCACTTCGCGGATCAGATGCCGCAGTGCCAGCGGATTACGCGGATCCACCGGAATAATATCGGCAATAGGTTTTAAACAGCGGATGAAAAATGGCGTGGCATAATTGGTGTACATCGCGAACACCGGCCGGGTCGGCAGGAATAACCCCAGCAGAACACCATCGATAAAAGAGGCGTGGTTCGGGGTGATAACACTTCGCGGTTGATTAAGATTACTCAGGTCACCTGTAACACGAATGCGGAATAATCCGCGGAGCAGTGCACGTAACACATTCATCAACATACTGAATTCCCTGTGTATTTATTATTCCGCCAATCAGTTCGGCGGGCAGACGCTTTAATAATAACACAGCGGATTGATTAACCAACTGACAGAGCGGTACGGAATTACCTTTATTCGATTTGTGTCACTGTTCACAATAATACAGCAGCAGGCACTATACTGCGGCGTGGATGCGGGTGCAGATCTGGCTGATAAGTTCCGGTACCGGACAGGTGGCATCGACCACAATATCCGCGCATTCCAGATAGAGCGGCTCGCGCTTGCTCAGCACCTCTGCCATCTCCTCCACAATGCATTTGCCGGTCAGGCTCGGACGCTGATGCGCCTGAGGGGTATGTGACAGCCGTTCCGCCAGGGTTTCGGCACTGGCTCGCAAATACACCACTTTGCCGGAGGATTGCATAAACGCCCGGTTTTCCGGTGCCATTACAATGCCGCCGCCGGTGGAGACCAGACGGTGCGGTTTACTGACCTGACGCAGCACATCACTTTCCAGCTCGCGGAAACTGCGCCAGCCCGATTGTTCCACCAGCTGGGAGATAGACATCCGGCACTGTTCTGTCACACAGGCATCAGTGTCAATAAAATCGTACAGTAATGCCTGTGCCAGTGGTTTACCCACCGTGGTTTTGCCAGCCCCGCGGGCGCCGATAAGATAAATAATCGGTTTCTCATCCTGATGATTCATACTATCCGCTTTCTCCGCAGGTGTTCATAATATTTTACATAAGTGTAAATTAAGATGGCCTATCATAGCGTACTCAGATAAAAAGCTAAAGCGCGATCCGCAGAACGTGGCTGTCATCTGACAAAAAACGTCCTGCGGATGCATAACGGCCTGTTTATGAACGGATCGTGTGGTCACCGACCCCGATCCACTTATAGGTGGTCAGTGCCGCCAGCCCCATCGGGCCGCGGGCATGCAGTTTCTGGGTGCTGACCGCGACTTCCGCGCCCAGTCCGAACTGACCGCCGTCAGTGAAACGGGTGCTGGCGTTAACATAAACTGCTGATGAATCAATATTTGAGACGAAATAATCAGCCTGAGACATGGATTGTGTCAGAATCGATTCCGAGTGCTGAGTGCCGTAATGACGGATATGCTCAATCGCCCCGTCAATGTCCTTCACAATCACCACATTCAGATCAAGTGACAGCCATTCATCTGACAGCTGTGCTTCTGTTACTGCTTCCGTCTTCGCCGGGCCGTTTTTCAGCAGCGCCAGCGCGGCAGGATCCGCATGCAGGGTAACATTATCCGCCGCCATGTGATCACTCAGCAGCGGCAGGAATTCTGCAGCCACTTTTTCATGCACCAGCAGCGTTTCCACCGCATTACAGACACTCGGACGCTGCACTTTGGCATTGCGGATGACCGGCAGTGTTTTATGCAGATCCGCCGTTTCATCAACAAAAATATGACACACGCCGATACCGCCGGTGATCACCGGGATCGTGGACTGCTCACGACACAGACGATGCAGACCGGCACCGCCGCGCGGAATAAGAATATCCACATAGCGATCCATCTTCAGCAATTCATTGACCAGCGCACGATCCGGGGTATCAATCGCCTGGATCGCCGCCTGCGGCAGGCCACACTCACTGAGCGCCTGCTGAATAACACTGACCATCGCCACATTGGTATTGTGTGTCTCTTTGCCGCCGCGCAGGATCACCGCATTACCGGTTTTCAGGCACAGCGAGGCAACATCCACCGTCACATTCGGGCGTGCTTCATAAATCACACCGACCACACCGAGCGGCACACGGCGGCGCTCAAGGCGCAAACCACTTTCCAGCACACCGCCGTCGATCACTTCCCCGACCGGATCCGCCAGCTGACACACCTTACGCACGTCCGCAGCAATACTTTCCAGGCGTGCCTGCGTCAGCAGCAGGCGATCAAGCATAGCCTCTGAGGTACCCTGCTCACGGGCTTTGGCAATATCAAGTTCATTGGCAGCAAGGATCGGCGCACTGTTCTGTTCCAGCAGATCGGCGATGCGGGTCAGAGCCTGATTTTTCTGTTTTCCGGAAAGCTGAGCCAGTGCCCAGGAGGCGGCTTTGGCCGCTTTACCCATTTGTTCTAACATATGCTGATATCCTTAACTGACAATCATATCGTCGCGGTGAACAGCCACTGCGCCGTATTCATAACCTAAAATCGTGCTGATTTCCTGTGACTGCCGTCCGGCAATCAGGCGCAGTGCATCGCTGTTATACCGGCAGACACCGTGTGCCAGATCCCGCCCGTTCAGCGCGCGGATGCGGACAACCTCACCACGGGAGAAATTGCCGTTCACAGTACGGATCCCGCTCGGCAACAGGGAACTGCCCTTATCTTTCAGCGCTTTCTCCGCACCGTCATCCACAATGATCTCGCCGGCAGGCGGTGCCCCGAAGATCCACTGCTTACGCGCTTCCATCGGCGCTTTTTTCCCGAAGAACCGGGTGCCGACCGGAATATCATCAATCACATCACAAATCACCCCGGCGCGATCACCGGCAGCAATAATGACATCGATCCCCGCGCGTCCTGCGACCGTCGCGGCCTGGAGCTTGGTGGCCATTCCGCCGGTGCCCAGCCCGGAGACACTGTCGCCTGCAACACTGCGCAGTTCATCGCTGATGTCATGCACTTCAGAAATCAGGGTGGCGTCCGGGTTGCTGCGCGGATCGGCAGTATACAGCCCTTCAATATCGGTCAGCAGCAGGAGCTTATCCGCCCCGCCGAGGATCGCTGCCAGCGCGGAGAGGTTATCGTTATCTCCGACTTTAATTTCTGCTGTGGCAACCGCATCATTTTCATTGATGACCGGCACAATGCCGTTATCCAGCAGTGCGGTCAGCGTGTCACGGGCATTCAGGAAACGCTCACGATCTTCCATATCCGCGCGGGTCAGCAGCATCTGGCCGATATGGATACCGTAAATCGAGAACAGGCGCTCCCATAACTGGATCAGGCGGCTCTGACCAACGGCCGCCAGCAGCTGTTTGGACGCAATGGTGGCGGGGAGTTCCGGGTAACCGAGGTGTTCACGACCGGCGGCAATCGCCCCGGAAGTCACAATAATAATACGGTGCCCTTTTGCATACTGCTGCGCACACTGCCGGACCAGTTCAACAATCCTGGCCTGATTTAAATGTCGTGATCCGCCGGTCAGCACACTTGTGCCCAGTTTGACAACCAGCGTTTGGCTGCTATTCATTGCGTTCTACCATTCATTTTGCGGGATAAGAAAAGATGACCTGTTTTAACAGGTGATGCGCGCCATGCCAACAGGCACAACGCAAAACCGGACATTAATCCGGCTGCTTTCCGGGGGGCGGTGATACCGGTGACGGGGTCAGGGACAGATCCAGTTCCTGAAGAACGGCCTGTAAGCGGGGATAAAAATCAGTCAGGGTTTTGCCGACCGCATCACGGATCTCTTTGTCAGACAGGGATTTTTCCTGCCAGAGCCCTTTTTTATCAAATACCCCGGTATGGTATTCTGAGACAAACCCGGTTTCCTGCGGGATCAGTGTCAGCCACCAGCCAAAAAACTCACGTTTTTCCGGCGCGACCCCCGCATTCACACACACCGCCAGGCAGTCAAAAAAATAGTGACCCTCCTGACACTGCGGCTCACGGATATACGGACCCAATGCAGTGAAACATCGCAGCAACCTGCCGCGTGTGTAATCTGAAACCAGTGCCATCATTAAGCCTCCTTTCAGCGAAGGCTTAGTTGTAGCAAACAGACAGGAATTATCAATGATTATTATGCTGTTCAGGATAAAATTCTGGTGAGCCAGCGGGTGGCCTCATCCAGCGATTTGTGGAAAGTGTCAAAAACCGGCGTATGGCCGAATTCCACCAGCTTACCGTCAGCGCTGGAGCGGACAATCAGCTCCGATTCACTTTTCGGGCTGAACACATCCTCTTTCCAGCACATACTCAGCACCGGCAGTGAACAGCGGCGGCCGAGCAGTCCCTGATTTTTCAGAGATAAGCAACCAAGCCGGGTACGAACGGTATCAAGGTCAGTACAGCGTGCCGCCGCACGGCTGGCCAGCACATCCATATACATGCCGGGGATTTTATCCTGCCGCTGCGGGCTGACAAACAGATCGTGCACCACCGGCCCGAACAGCACAGCCCCCCGCAGCTGATGTGCGGACAGGTATGCCATACGCATCGCCACATTGGCACCAAAACGCAGCCCCATCACCGCCACACGGGTGTGGTCAATCCACGGCACATTGCGCAGCTGATCCAGTACCTGCTGGTGCATCAGGCTGCTTTCCTGGCCTAAAGTCTGTTTTGAAGAGTAACCGATTGACGGCATATCCAGCGTCAGCAGTGCAATGCCCTGCGGTGCCAGATAGTCACGGAAGTAGCGGCAGTAATCACTTTGCAGATTATCCAGACTGCCGCACATCATCACCACCGGAAACGCACTGCCTTTCCCCGGCGGGAGGTGCAGGAAAGCGCAGATGTTTCCACCGCTCTCCATTTTGAATTCAATTTTTTTCAGTTCATATGCGGCAAACCGGGCGGAGTTTTCATACGCCTGATTTGCCAGAACGGTAGCCTGATCCGCCAGCTCATCCCCTTTTAAATGGGGATATCCCGCAATACTGTACAGATTTGCGGCAAGCAGCCAGGCTTCACAGGCTTTTTCGCCGGATTCAAATTCCAGCGCTTTGCGCTGCCACAACATCGCCTGCTGAGACCATTCATAAGCCCAGTTACCGCGGCGGTAGCCGATCACCGTATCCAGCAGTGCATCATCACTGCGGGGGGCATCAGATGCCGCTATCCGGCTGAGAACTTCTTCGGTTTCCAGCGGCGGGATCCCCCGCCAGGCCCACATTAAGCGGTTAATCATGCGATACCAGCCCGGATGTGTACATCCGCTCAGGACGCTGCCCCTGACTTCCTTCATCCCGGAACGGGTAAAGTTCACCAGTGCGGATGTCTCAGGGTGCTTGATTTTCGGCTTAAACAGTTTCTCTGACAGGTTCTGTTGTGTCATGGCATTCGCTTACTGATCGCAGATTGGTTTAACAAAACTGACGGTCATATCCCACGGCTGTTCGATCCAAGTATCCTGCGGGATATCAACCACATAATCGTCAACCAGCGGACGTCCGGCCGGTTTGGCAAAAATAGTGACGAAATGCGCTTTCGGATACATATCGCGGATCATCTGAGCAGTACCGCCGGTGTCCACCAGATCATCAACAATGATAAATCCTTCGCCGTCACCTTCGGCTTTTTTCAGGACTTTCATATCGCGCTGATGGTCATGATCATAGCTGGAAATGCAGACAGTATCCACATGACGGATACCCAGTTCACGAGCGAGTAAGGCACCCGGCACCAGACCACCGCGGCTTACGGCGATGATGCCTTTCCATTGTTCGGTTGGCATTAAACGCTGTGCCAGTTTACGGGCATGCATTTGCAACATATCCCACGTTACGACGTATTTTTCGCTCATATCAGATTGATCCCGGCTTGATGATTTACAGAAAAGAGTCTTTTTTGCGGAAAAAAGGTTGCGCGAGATTATAGTGACTTGAGCCGCCAAAGACCAGAGTATCTGACAAATTCATCATAATTCCCTGTTATGACACACGCACTTTGCGTAAGAATTTGCTATTCTCCGGACATCGGATATTCGCGACCGCTCATTTTAAACAGCGTTACCGGCCGCCTTCGGGTATCCTCCCCCTAATAATGAAAAATGCAGTAACAGGAGATCGAACGTGTCTGAACTATCACAATTATTTCCGCAGCCGCTGTGGGATATTTTTGCCAAAATCTGCTCTATTCCTCATCCGTCCTACCACGAAGAGCAACTGGCTGCACATATTATTGAATGGGCAAAAGAAAAGGAATTCCACGTTGAACGCGACAGCGTCGGTAATATCCTGATCCGCAAACCGGCCAGCAAAGGCCTGGAAAACCGCAAAGCGGTCGTTCTGCAGGCGCACCTGGATATGGTGCCGCAGAAAAATAATGATACAGCACACGATTTCGAAAAAGATCCGATTCAGCCGTACATCGACGGCGACTGGGTAACCGCGAAAGGCACCACATTAGGTGCGGATAACGGCATCGGTATGGCCTCCGCGCTGGCAGTACTGGCTGACGATTCAGTCAAACACGGGCCGCTGGAAGTTCTGCTGACCATGACAGAAGAAGCCGGGATGGACGGCGCATTCGGTCTTCAGCCGGGCTGGTTACAGGCTGATATCCTGATCAACACCGACTCGGAAGAAGAAGGTGAAATTTACATGGGTTGTGCAGGCGGTATTGACGTCACCACAACACTTGCGCTGAGCCGTGAAGCCGTTCCGGCCGGTTACAGCACCTTCACCCTGACCCTCAAAGGTCTCAAAGGCGGCCACTCCGGCGGTGATGTGCACCTCGGTCTGGGTAACGCCAACAAATTACTGGCCCGTTTCCTGGCCGGTCACGCCGCAGAACTCGGTGCGCGTCTGGTTGATTTCCAGGGCGGCACACTGCGCAACGCGATTCCGCGCGAAGGCCATATCACTCTGGCAGTACCGGCGGACAAAGCCGCACAGCTGAAATCGCTGGCACAGACCTTTGAAGCGCTGCTCAGAGAAGAACTGGCGCAGAAAGAGAAAAACCTGGCCGTTACCCTGGAAGCCGCAACCGCCGCTCAGGGCGCTCTGACCGCTGATGTGCAGTCCCGCTTTATCAATATGCTCAATGTGATGCCGAACGGCGTGATCCGCATGAGTGACGTGGTTCCGGGCGTGGTCGAAACCTCACTGAACGTGGGTGTGGTGAAAATGAGTGACGACCGTGTGCAGATTATCTGTCTGGTACGTTCCCTGATTGAATCCGGCAAATCTTCTGTGGTCAGCATGCTGACCTCGCTGGCGGCACTGTCCGGTGCGGATATTGTTGCCGAAGGCGGCTATCCGGGCTGGCAGCCGGATGCAGACTCTCCGGTCATGCATCTGGTCAGCGAAACCTATCAGCAGCTGTTTGACAAAACCCCGAACATCATGGTGATCCACGCCGGTCTTGAGTGCGGTTTATTCAAAAAACCGTATCCGGACATGGACATGGTCTCCATCGGGCCGACCATCACCGGAGCGCACTCCCCTGATGAACAAGTACATATCAAGAGTGTCGGGCAGTACTGGCAGTTACTGACCGCTATCTTAAAAGCGATCCCTGAAAAAGCGTAATCGCCTTATTCAGCTCAGCGGCGGGATAATTATCCCGCCGTTTTTATATGTGATTCAGAACCCGAGCAGCAACTGCCGCTCAAGCTGCGGATCCCGCAGTGTTACATGCAGCCCCACCAGCCGTACGCCGCGCCCTTCCCGGCGGCTCTCCCAGGCCAGTTCCGCCGTTTTCAGCAAATCCGCTTTATCCAGCACCTGATGGACATGTTCCTGTGTGGTCTGCTGAAAGTCCGCAAACTTCAGTTTAATGCCCTGACGAGCGATCCGCAGATCCGGTGACACCTTTGTCAGACGGCGCTCCAGCTCCGGAAACAGCTCATCAATAATCGTCTGACACTCATCCCACGAGGCAATATCTTCCGCCAGTGTCCGCTCGACACCGACAGATTTCCGTTCCCTGTCCGGACAAACCTGCCGCTCATCGCTACCGTGACTGCGCTGCCAGATGATCTGCCCGAACTTTCCGAACTGTTTCAGCAGCGATATCTGATCATAATTCTGCACATCCCGGCAGGTCTCCAGACCGAGATCAGCCAGTCGCTTTGCTGTCACCTTTCCCACACCGGGAATTTTACGCAGTGGCAGTGACAGCACAAAATCCGTCACCTGCTCCGGCGTGATAATGTACTGCCCGTCGGGTTTATTCAGATCAGACGCGATTTTGGCAAGGAATTTTACCGGCGCCACCCCGGCAGAGGCAGTCAGTCCCAGTTCGGTAAAAATGGTTTTGCGGATCTCTTCCGCCATCAGTGTGGCTGAGCCCCGGCACTGCGGGCTGTCCGTCACATCAAGATAAGCTTCATCCAGTGACAGCGGCTCAATCAGTGAAGTATAACGGGCGAAAATCGCATGCAGGTGGCGGGAGGTGGTTTTATACAGCTCCATCCGCCCAGGGATCACTTTCAGATGCGGACATAGCAGCAGTGCTTTTGCCGTTGACATCGCGCTGTGCACCCCGAAGCGCCGCGCCGGATAATTGGCGGTCGCAATCACACCGCGCCGGTCGGAACTGCCGCCGATAGCCAGCGGGATATCGCGCAGACGGGGATCGTCACGCATTTCAATCGCCGCATAAAAGCAATCCATATCAATATGAATTATTTTACGCATCCGCCTCTCCTGCTCACCAATAATACTGTTTAAATATACAGTTAAAATCAATGCAATTCAAATCGGTTAATTTGCTTATTATTCACCAAATCAATCAGTGGGCTGAAATTTGCAGGTTTGTGCTTTTTTTCTGTGATTACATCCGGTTGTCATGTTACTCCGCTACAACAGCGTGACATCACACCTGGTCTCATTCTTTCTGACGGACGGATTATGAAAAAAATACTATCAGCCCTTTTCCTGAGTGGCATTGTTATGACAGCCCATGCAGCACCGCAGATTATTGCCCATCGCGCCGCCACGGCGGACGCCCCTGAAAATACCCTTTATGCCATCGATAAGGCGCTGAGTAACAAAGCCGATGCCATCTGGATCACCCTTCAGCTCTCAAAGGACAACCAGGTGGTGTTATACCGCCCGTCTGATCTGAAATCCCTGACCGACAAAACCGGTCCGGTTTCCGGTTACAGCGCCGCAGAACTGGCACAAACCGATGCAGCCCGGGATTATAATCAGAAAAATAAAACCCATATCAAGGCTTCTGTTCCGGCACTGGATGCCGTCCTGAGCCGTTACCCGGATACTTTTTTCTACCTCGATATCAAATCTCCGGACGCCTCACCGGCGGTTTTTGCACAACAGCTGGATTCAGTACTGACCCGTCATAACGCTAAAAACCGTGTCCGTGTCTATTCAACCGGTCAGGATTATCTGGCTGCCCTGCCGCCGTCAATCCCTGTTTTTGAAAGCCGTGATACCACCCGTAATGCACTGGCCGGCAGCCTGATCACACACACCTGTGACCTGGCGGACAATCCGCAGCCACGCTGGTATGGCTTTGAACTGCACCGTAACGTGGATGTGGTTGAAACCTTCACACTGGGTGAAGCACGCTCTCCGGTTGTGCTGACCTGGGATAAAACCGCAATGGACTGTTTTCGTAAAAATAATCAAAACCATGTTGTTCTGTTCGGTATAAAAACACCCGCCGATTTACAACTGGCGACAGAATTGGGTGCAGATGGCGTGATGGTCGATTCGCTGCTCAATATGAAAATAAAATAATTAATCAAGGTATTATTACTTGGTAATTTTACCAGCCTGAAAAATAAGAGTGAGATTTAACAGATGATGAATATCACTCTTATTTAATACATTCTGTCTCTTCCTGCCATTTACTCTGTAATCCTTACATAATATTTTATAATCTCAACAAACCTAATTAATTATAGTAATTTATTTATCAGGCCACTTTTGTTATAACTATAAGAAACATCCGGGAGGCCATGCGGTGATAAGTAACCTGTTCTTCGATTTAAATTCACCACCAAAATCCCTCTTTGTTTTTACGGGATTATTTTTTCTGTTATTCAGTGTTTATTCTTACGCAGACTGCAGTTTGTATTCAGATGAGACACGCAGCAGTAACTTTATTATTCTGGGTGCCGGTATGATCAACGGCCCGGTAAAATCCGTCATCACAACAGCACATTCCCCGGACAACAAAAACAGCAATATTATGATTAACGGGCAATATGACCTGACGCCGTGTGGTGAACTGAGTTACTTTTCGCTGGAAGTTACCGAGCACTACCCGGGGTTGCAAAACCGGATGTATTCCGAAGGAAAGAAGACGGAACAGGGATATACCTTATTATTCACGTCACAACTGCATGGCAGCGGAAAAGCACCCGTCACGCTGATTCATGCCCGAAGCCGCCTTTTCTATAATAATCAGAAGCAAATCGTCCGTGCCGAATCTGAAAGTAACAGTGGCGGCAATACCCAAAAATCGCATATGGAAACCGATTTTTTTTATGAAAACAGTTTAATCTCACATGCGGTATCCACAGGGGATTCCGCGGACACCGGCGGTGAAATCCGCTACGACTGGCGTCAGGATCGGCAGATAAATGCGATTATGTCCCAAAGTAACGGGCTTCCTCAGCTGAACTATGAATTTGCGTATAATGATGATGGTCAGGTTATCCGGCAGACACAGACACAACATACGCCGCTGGGCCGGGTAAAAACTATTTATATCTGCCAGCAGACAGATACTTACGGAAATTGTGAAAAAGCACTCTGGCAGAGTATCTCTGAAGGGAATCAGGCCAATAATATTATTGTGATAAATACCGCTATTGTGACATCAGACTATCGTTATTACTGATGCCGTATTGTTGTTCTGCCATTTTAATAAACAAAGGCGCGTTAACGCGCCTTTGTTATATCTTCCGAATCTATACAATCCGGTTTTTATTCAGTTTCTCTTCGCGGGCAGCTTCGCGTGCCATTCGTTTTTTCCGGGCATCACACGGTTCAGGACAGTCACAGACTTTCTCGACACCAATGCTGCTCAGCCCGCCGCAGCTTCCCTGAATGCTCTTGCGCTTAATAACATACCCGAGAGACATTCCCAGAAACGCGACCAGAAACAGGATAAAGGTTGCGATAAATACTTTTATCATCATATCAGCCACCTCCTTTTATTTTTGCTGCAAATAGGGCTTAAATGCCTCACTGTAGCGTTCTTCAAATCCCTTCTCTGTTTTGACAATCATAAAAACAGGGATATTTTGCGCATTCGCCACTTCAAGCCCGCGCTCCGGCCCGAGCACATTCAGTCCGGTAGAAAAGCCATCCGCACTCATGCAATTATCAGCAATCACCGTAATCGATACCAGATTATGGTTAATCGGACGTGCTGTTTTCGGATCAATGGTATGTGAATAACGGACATTATTCTCTTCAAAATAATTCCGGTAATCCCCGGATGTCGCCACAGAGGCATTCCCCGGCTCAATGATTTCCTGTGCAGACTGGCTCAGCCCCTGTGACGACGGTTTTTCAATCGCAATACGCCACGGTTTGCCTTTGCCGTTAATGCCCTGTGTCCGGACTTCGCCGCCCACATCCACCATATAATTACGGATATTCTGTGATTCCAGGTATTCTGCCACCGCATCCACCCCGTAGCCTTTGGCAATCGAGGACAGATCCACATACAGTTCCGGCACTGTCTTAATCAGATTATTACCTTCAACCTTCAGTTTATCAATTCCGGTCCACTGACGGCGGGTTTCGATATCCTGCTCTGTCGGCACATGGGTCACGCGCCCTTCCGGACCAAATCCCCATAAATTGACCAGCGGGCCGACGGTGACATCCAGTGCGCCGTCTGTCAGCTGATTAATACGGATAGCCTCACGAACCACTTTTGCAGTCGCGGCAGAGACCGGAAACGGCGTATTCACCTCACGGCTCTGATTAAAACGGCTGAGTTCAGAATCCGGCCGGTAGGTGGACATCTGGTCATTGACCTCTTCCAGCACCACATCAATGCCTTTCTGCAGTGATTCCGCCGACGGGCCTTTCGGGTCAGCGACATATTTTATCGCGTAATAGGTGCCCATCGTTTTGCCGTTCAGGGTTACCTGCTGTGTTTCCGGAGTGTTATCACCGCACGCGCTCAGTAACAATGCCATCAGTGCCAGCGGCAGGAAAGCCCGTTTTATTTTTACCATATACAATCCAGTCTGATTTCAGATCATCTGCGCCCACAGGTGTGGGCGCAGTTTCGTTATGACAGGGGCGGAAATCAGCCGCCGAAGTCATCCAGCATAATGTTCTCGTCTTCCACACCCAGATCTTTGAGCATCTTGATCACGGCGGCGTTCATCATCGGCGGCCCGCACATGTAGAACTCACAATCTTCCGGTGCCGGGTGATTTTTCAGGTAATGCTCATAGAGAACATTATGAATAAACCCGGTGTATCCGTCCCAGTTATCTTCCGGCAGGGCATCAGACAACGCCACGTTCCAGCTGAAGTTTTCATTCTCAGCCTGAAGCTGGTCAAAATCTTCCTCATAGAACATTTCACGTTTTGAACGCGCACCATACCAGAAAGACATCTTGCGTTTGGAGTGCAGACGCTTGAGCTGATCGAAGATATGCGAACGCATCGGCGCCATCCCCGCACCACCACCGATGAAGATCATTTCCGCGTCAGTATCTTTTGCGAAGAACTCCCCGAACGGCCCGGAAATTGTCACCTTATCACCAGCTTTCAGTGACCAGATGTAAGAAGACATAATCCCCGGAGGCGCATCCGGCACACGCGGAGGCGGTGTGGCGATACGCACGTTCAGCATGATAATGCCGTGCTCTTCCGGATAGTTCGCCATAGAGTAAGCACGCACTGTCGGCTCTTTCACATCAGACACATAGCGGAACAGGTTGAACTTGTCCCAGTCCTCGCGGTATTCCTGCGGCACATCAAACTCATCATAGCGGACCACATGCGGCGGACATTCAATCTGAATATAACCACCGGCACGGAACGGCACACTTTCGCCATCAGGAATTTTCAGTTTCAGCTCTTTAATGAAAGTCGCTTTGTTATCATTGGAGATAACTTCGCACTCCCATTTTTTCACCCCGAAGATCTCTTCCGGCAGCTCAATTTTCAGATCCTGCTTCACATTCACCTGGCACGCCAGACGGCAGCCTTCACGGGCTTCGCGTTTATTAATGTGAGACATTTCTGTCGGCAGAATATCACCGCCGCCTTCTTTGATCTTCACGCGGCACTGGCCGCAGGTTCCGCCGCCGCCGCAGGCCGAGGAGACAAAAATCCCCTGACCGGACAGCACATTCAGTAACTTGTCACCGGCCGGTGCGTCGAAGCTTTTCTCCGCATCGCCGTTGATTTCAATCTTAACGTCCCCTGTGTTCACCAGTTTTGATTTTGCAAACAAAATCAACGCGGTCAGCGCCAGAACAATCAGGGTAAACATTGCCACGCCTAAAATAACGATATCCATAATTGCGTTTCACCCTTATAACTGTACGCCGGAGAAGGACATAAAGCCCAGAGCCATCAGTCCGGTGGTCACGAATGTGATCCCCAGCCCTTTCAGGCCGGCCGGTACGTCAGAGTATTTCATCTTCTCGCGGATAGCGGCCATCAGCACGATCGCCAGCAGCCAGCCGATACCGGAAGCGAACCCGTAAACCACAGACTCCGTAAAGTTGTAGTCGCGCTGCGCCATAAAGGACACACCACCGAAAATCGCACAGTTTACGGTGATTAACGGCAGGAAGATCCCCAGCGCGTTATACAGTGCCGGGAAGTAGCGATCCAGAATCATCTCCAGAATCTGTACCAGCGCCGCAATGACCCCGATAAAGGTAATGAAATTCAGGAAGCTTAAATCCACACCTTCCATCAGTGCGCCGTCGCGCAGCAGCAAGTTGTACACCAGGTTGTTTGCCGGAACCGAAATCCCCAGCACCACGGTAACCGCCACGCCGAGACCAAACGCCGTTTTGACGTTTTTCGACACCGCCAAGAACGTACACATCCCGAGGAAGAAGGCCAGTGCCATGTTTTCAATAAACACAGCCCGCACAAAGAGACTGATATAATGTTCCATATCTTAATCCTCCTCGACTTGTGACGGTTTCAGGGTACGGATCCCCCAGATAAGCATCCCGATGATAAAGAATGCACTTGGTGCCAGCAGGAACAGGCCGTTCGGCAGATACCAGCCACCGTTCTGTACTGTCTCCAGCACGGTCACACCAAAGAGTTTGCCGGAGCCGATCAGTTCGCGGAAGAAGCCCACCAGCAGCAGGATCACACCGTAACCCAGGCCGTTACCGATACCGTCCATAAAGCTTTCAAGCGGTGGTGCTTTCATGGCATACGCTTCCGCACGTCCCATCACAATACAGTTGGTAATGATCAGGCCGACGAACACGGAAAGCTGCTTGGAGATACCGTAGGCATAGGCCCTCAGGATCTGATCAACAAGAATAACCAGCGAGGCGATAATTGCCATCTGAACGATAATCCGCACACTGCCCGGAATAAAGTTACGGATCATCGAGATAAACATGCTGGAGAATGCCGTCACCAGGGTTACCGCGATGGTCATAACCAGTGCAGTTTCCAGTTTGGTGGTCACCGCCAGCGCCGAACACACACCCAGTACCTGGAGGGCAATCGGGTTGTTATCTAATAACGGTCCGAGAAGAACGCGCTTAATTTCTTTACTATCAGCCATGATTCAACGCTCCTTCGCGTACTGTTTTCAGGAACGGGCCAAAACCGTTGTCGCCCAGCCAGAAATCAAACATATGCTGGATGCCGTTTGAGGTCAGTGTCGCACCGGATAAACCATCAATGCCGTACGGGCTGTCAGTGGCGCCACTGCGGACTATTTTGATAGCCGGCATACCTTCTTCATTAAACAGCTTTTTACCAATCCACTGTTTACGCCATTGCGGGTTATCCACCTCACCGCCCAGCCCCGGCGTTTCACCGTGCTGGTAGTAAGTGATCCCCTCGGAGGTGATACCGTCGACATCAATCGCGACAAAGGCATACATCACCGACCACAGACCGGAACCGTAAACCGGCAGAACAATCTTGCTGGTTTCACCCTGCTCATTCTGTACCAGATAGATTTCCGCGCTGTTGGCACGGCGGCGGATTTTCGCCAGATCTTCTTCCGGTGACAGGGCAATACTGGTCTCATCACTGCGCAGTTCATCGTTGAGATCGTATTTGCCGGTGCTGTCGCTCATCTGACCGGTTTTTAAATCCACCATTTTTGCTCTGATGAATTTTTTATAGACTGCATCGATTTCGTCTGCCGGCATGGATGGCGTCAGTAACCCGGCCACATCCAGAATGTTACGCTGCTTATCCAGCATAATCTGGGTCTGCTGCGTGGACTTCAGTCCCACAGCAGAACCGGCCACAACTATTGAACACACAAGGCAAAGGACGAAGACAACGATAAACGTTCTTGCGACACTGTCCTTGTTTTTCGTTTTTTCATTAGCCACGTGCTTTTCTCCGTTTAATGTTTGCCTGAACCACCAGATAATCAAATAACGGGGCGAATAAGTTGGCGAACAGGATAGCCAGCATCATCCCTTCCGGATATGCCGGGTTTGCCACACGGATCAGGACACACATCACCCCGATCAGGATCCCGTAAGCCCATTTCCCTTTGTCGGTAAATGAGGCTGAAACCGGGTCCGTCGCCATGAAAATCATACCGAAGGCAAAACCGCCCAGGACCAGATGCCAGTACCACGGCATAGCAAACAGCGGGTTGGTATCCGAACCAATCATATTAAAGACGGCGGACATTGCGATCATCCCGACCATCACACCGGCCACAATACGCAGAGACGCAATACGGGCAAACAGAATGACTGCACCACCGATCAGAATCATCAGCGTGGAAACTTCACCAATCGAGCCCGGTACGTTACCGATAAAGGCATCCATCCAGGAAATCGGCTGATTGGTCATGGTATTAACGAGCTGATGCTCGCCACCGACCGCCCACTGTGACAGCGGGGTTGCACCGGAAAAGCCGTCAGCGGCAGTCCAGACAGTGTCACCGGAAATCTGAGCCGGATAAGCAAAGAACAGGAAAGCACGGCCGGCCAGTGCCGGGTTCAGGAAGTTGCGTCCTGTACCACCGAAAATTTCCTTCGCGACCACCACACCGAAGGTGACAGCCAGCGCGGCCTGCCATAACGGCAGTGTCGGCGGAACAATCAGTGCCAGCAGAATGGAGGTGATAAAGAAACCTTCGTTGATTTCATGCCCGCGGATCATCGCAAACAGGACTTCCCAGAAGCCGCCGACGATAAAAATCACCCCGTAGATCGGCAGGAAATAGACAGCGCCGAACAGCATTTTGCTGACCCAGCCCGCATCCTGTGTGAAGGACACCCCGATAAGCTCCGCCAGACGATAATGCCAGTCACCGGCAATCACCTGCTGAAGCTCCGCACCGCTGTACATATCCAGCAGTACCGGCATTGCCTGGTTACCGACGTTATACATCCCCCAGAACATCGCAGGGAAAACGGATAACCAGACCAGGATCATCAGACGTTTAAGGTCGATGGAGTCACGGACATGTGAACGCCCGCGGGTAACTGTCCCCGGGGTATAGAAGATGGTGGCGGCTGCTTCGTACAGTGCATACCATCTCTGTAATTTGCCGCCCGGTTCAAAATGCGGCTCAATTTTTTCGAGAAATTTTTTCAGACCCATGATTATCCTTCCTGCTCAATCCTGGTCAGTACGTCACGCAGCACCGGGCCGTACTCATATTTACTCTGACAGACATAGGTACACAGCCCCAGATCTTCCTCATCCAGCTCCAGCGCACCCAGCGCCTGTGCGCTGTCAGTATCGCCCGCCAGCAGATCGCGCAGAAAATGTGTCGCCATAATGTCGAGCGGCATCACACGTTCATAACTGCCGATTGGCACCATAGAACGTTCGCCACCATTCATTGATGTGGTGAATGAGAACAGTTTTTTCTTAAAGAAATGACCCAGTGTGGTGCGGGTAACCGTGTATTTGTCTGTGCCCGGCATAATCCAGCCGAACAGCTCTTTCTCCCGGCCTTCTTCCAGAACAGAGACCTGATTGGTAAAACGGCCCAGATAGTGATGAGCATCATCACTGGCCACGCCCCACAGGACCGAACCGGAAATAATGCGGTTTTCACCGGCTTTCAGCTGCCCTTCGGTCAGTTCATACAGATCTGCGCCGAGGCGGGTTTTCAGCAGACGCGGATTTTTCACCTGCGGACCACCGAGCGCCACAATACGGTCGGTATATAAAAAGCCGGTCGTGAACAGTTTACCGATGGCGATGACATCCTGGTAATTCAGAGACCAGACGGTTTTCGTTGCGCTGACCGGTTCCAGGAAGTGGATGTGCGTACCGGCAAGGCCTGCCGGATGCGGCCCGGTAAACTGCGTGTAACTAACACGATTGTTATCGGTAACTTTTGCGAAGTCATCTGTACCGTGACAAACATGAACCTTCCCTTCCGTCAGGCAGCTCAGTACCTGTAAGCCGTCATCAAATGACGCCTGTTCCTGACGGATAATCACCAGCGGATCAGCCGCCAGCGGATTGGTGTCCATAGCAGTGACAAAAATAGCAGCCGGCACAGAACCTAATTTTGGGGTATGACTGAACGGACGTGTCCGCAGCGCGGTCCATAATCCGGAGGCCACCAGGTTTTTCTCTGCCTGTTCACGGGTCAGTGACGGCAGATCCCGGCGGTCATAACTGTCAAATGTTAATTGCTCGTCTCCCTGTATCTCAATCACCACAGATTGTAATACACGACGCTCACCACGATTGATGGCTTTTACCACTCCGCAGGCGGGGCTGGTAAAAATCACACCGGGGTTCTTTTTGTCTTCAAAAAGAGCCTGTCCTTTCTTCACTGATTCACCTTCCTGAACCAGCATCGACGGACGCATCCCGATGTATTCCTCACCCAGCAATGCTGCGTGGCGGACTGAAGGGCCATCTTCTGTGACTTGAGCAGGTGCTCCTGCGATCGGCAGGTCGAGTCCTTTTTTAATTTTAATCATAAAATTTGCACAAGTTTTTGTTAAACCCACGTCATCACTGCCGCAGCAGCGTATGACAACTCAACAATAAAAACACTCCGGGCCGTTATTGTCGCCCCGGGCTGTTTTCTCTGATGTATGTCACGATTTTGCGTAAATCAGATCCGCATTATTTTACCACTTCACAACAATTCTGTCCGGCGAAACGAGTGACCTGGTTCAAGCAAATGGGATTATTGTGATCAGAAAAAGCCTAATAACTCGCCTTTACCGAGTAGTTAAGTCATCTTTACCGATTGCTGTTTATTTTTTAACCACAACAATATTTGTAACAACCGATTTTATTCTCACAGGAAACCATTCACAAATTATCTGCATCATGGCAATCTGTTGTTACTTTTTTCACCAACTTATTGCCACCCTGAATATTAAGAATGCGACATATCATTTTTATGATGATCGGCCTGCTGTTTTTTGCGGGACAATCGTCAGCAAACACGGAAAAATCCGCGTCATTATGGCTCACAGCGCCGGTGAGTGATGTCCGGAACAGCCAGGTATTCATACAGATATTTAAAGAAGAAAAAGAGCTGGAGCTTTATAAGCGGGAAAATAACGGACGTTTTAAACTGGTAAAACGCTACCCGGTTTGTCAGTTTTCCGGCGGCCTCGGACCAAAGCAACTGACCGGTGATTTAAAAAGCCCGGAAGGATTTTACCGCATCAGTCTGTCACAGCTTAACCCGAACAGTCGGTTTTACCGAGCTATCAACCTTGGTTTTCCCAATGAATTCGACCGTGCGCACGGCTATACCGGGGATTATCTGATGGTTCACGGTGACTGCAAATCCGTCGGCTGCTACGCCATGACAGATGCTTATATTGATGAGATTTACCGCTATGTGGAAAGCGCCCTGCTGAGCGGACAGACAGATCTGAATATCGCGATTTACCCTTTCCGGATGACGCCTGAGAACCTGAACCGCCACCGGAACTCCGCACATCTGGCGTTCTGGCAGCAGTTGCAGCCTGCTTATCAGTATTTCGCTGAAAATCAGATACCGGCAGTCGTTGCGGTTGTTAACGGCCGTTATGTAACCGCTGCACATTCAGCTTTACCGGCACCGGCAGCGGATACCGGTTTGCTGACTCAGAACACGGACTCATCCCGTTCGCCGTAATAAAAGAGAACGGCTTCGCCGGGCCCGATTTTCTGCCACTGTTCATTGCCGGTCAGCGGTTGCGTGGCAATCACAGACACCACATCATCCGGCCGGGTATGCTGTGAGAAATCAATCTCCACATCACTGTCCACCAACCGCGCCTTACCAAAAGGTGCGCGGCGGGTGATCCAGTGCAGATTCGTTGAACAGTACGCCAGCACATAGCTGCCGTCTGACAGCAGCATATTAAAGACACCAAACTGCCGCAGCACATCCGCTAGCCGTTTAATTTCACGGAATACTGTCTGCAGATCCTGCGGCGGCTGCGGGTATTTTTCTTTCAGCTGATTCAGCAGCCAGCAGAATGCATGCTCGCTGTCAGTCTGGCCGACCGGGGTAAAAAAACCGGTCGGCAGATGCTCATAGCCGCTGAGCTGCCCATTATGGGCATATGTCCAGTTCCGCCCCCACAGTTCGCGGGTAAAAGGGTGGGTATTTTCCAGTGATACCACCCCTCTGTTTGCCTGGCGGATATGGGCGATCACCGCTTCGGATTTGACAGGATAGTCACGGACAAAACGGGCAACGGGGGAGTTGCAGCAGGCACGGGCGTCTTTGAATGTCCGGCAGCCCATTCCTTCATAAAACGTAATTCCCCACCCGTCTTTATGCGGCCCGGTTTCGCCGCCACGCGGGATCAGGCCACTGAGACTGAAATGAATATCAGTCGGGACATTCGCACTCATCCCCAGCAATTCACACATCGCCTTTCTCCCTTACCCGTTTTTGTGATGACTGAGGACTATTGTTACCTGCAATCTGATAGTTTCACAATCGCGAAAATATCATTCTTTTAGATGATTTGGTTATATGTAAGGTGATTTATGCTTATGATGAATAAGACAGGCGCTGAACCATAAAAAAAGCACTCAACCGGCGGCAGAGTGCTTTTTCAGGCTCCGGCTTATATCCGGTTATTTGACCATCTCTTTTTCGATCAGCATGATCAGAATATGAATAACCTTAATATGGATTTCCTGAATGCGATCCGCATAACCAAAGTGCGGAACACGGATTTCAATATCCGCGCTGCCTGCCATCTTACCGCCGTCTTTGCCGGTCAGCGTGATCACTTTCATGCCTTTGGCGCGGGCTGCTTCAATGGCTTTAATAATGTTGCCTGAATTACCGGATGTGGAGATACCGAGTAACACATCCCCTTCACGGCCGACAGATTCCACAAAACGGGAGAAAACATATTCATAGCCAAAATCATTGCTGACGCAGGATAAGTGGCTGACATCTGAAATGGCAATCGCCGGATAGCCCGGACGGTTTTCACGGTAGCGCCCGGTCAGTTCTTCCGCAAAATGCATCGCATCGCAGTGTGAACCGCCGTTGCCGCATGACATCACTTTGCCGCCCGCTTTAAAAGAATCAGCCAGCATGACAGCAGCCCGGCGGATAGCATCGATATTATTCTCATCTTTCAAAAAGTTATCGAGGGTTGCCGCTGCTTCGGTCAGTTCACCGCGGATAAGTTCCTGGTACATAGAGATAGGCTCCTGAAAATGAATCGGATTTGTCTGTCCTGAGTGTAACGGATCTGCCGGGGTGAAAGAAGTCACAATCCGTGGCATCTGCAAATAAGACACATTGAGATTGCTGACAAAGCAGGATAAAACGTGGTTTTTCCTGGTTTATTTTTACAACCTCTGTCGGTCGTCGCCCCCCCTGCGGGTTTGTCAACGGCCGGATTTTATTTTGCTAATTTTGTGAGCTGAGTTGTAAATAAAATGTGAAATCATTGAAGTTATTCCGCCATTGCGCTAAATCTGAACACAACAGGTCAGACCTCTGATGACATCATATTGTGCTGACACGAATATCCGCCTACGGAGGTTCATCATGTTACTACTCAGCATTATTCTGTTTATCGCCGTCACCGGGTTGCTCTCGTTTCACCGGGTCAGCCTGAAGTACAGTGTAATGACACTGGTACTGTTCAGTATCATCATGAATATCTTCCGTTTATGGCCGTTTATTGTCACCGTTTTACTGGTGCTGGTTACCCTGCCGTTTGTTATCACCCCCGTCCGTCAGGCACTGTTCAGCAGCCGTCTGATGCTGCTGTTCCGCAAAGTAATGCCGCCGATGTCGCAGACAGAAAAAGAGGCGATCGATGCGGGTACCACCTGGTGGGAAGGTGATTTATTTCGCGGGCAGCCGGACTGGCAGAAACTGCACAGCTATCCTGCCCCGCAACTGACAGCAGAAGAACAGGCTTTCCTCGACGGCCCGGCGGAAGAAGCCTGCCGGATGGCCAATGATTTTGAAATCACCCACGAACTGGCGGATCTGCCGCCGGAATTATGGCAGTTCCTGCGCGAGCATAAATTCTTCGCTATGATCATCCGCAAAGAGTACGGCGGCCTGGCGTTCTCCGCCTATGCCCAGGCGCGGGTGCTGCAAAAACTCGCCGGAGTTTCCGGTATTCTGGCGATTACCGTCGGCGTTCCTAACTCACTGGGGCCGGGAGAGCTGTTACAGCACTACGGCACTGATGAGCAGAAAAAACGCTGGCTGCCGGGACTGGCCTCCGGGGAGGAAATCCCCTGCTTTGCCCTGACCAGCCCGGAAGCCGGTTCAGATGCCGGTGCCATTCCGGATACCGGGATTATCTGCACCGGCGAATGGCAGGGTGAACAGGTGCTCGGCATGCGCCTGAACTGGAATAAACGCTATATCACCCTGGCACCGGTCGCCACAGTACTGGGTCTCGCCTTTAAACTGTATGACCCGGACAAACTGCTCGGTGAAAAAGCCTCGCTCGGGATCACCTGCGCACTCATCCCGGTAAATACCCCCGGGGTTGAAACCGGCACCCGTCATTTCCCGCTTAATGTCCCGTTTCAGAACGGCCCGACACGCGGCAAAGATGTCTTTGTGCCGCTGGATTATATTATCGGCGGGCCGGCTATGGCCGGACAGGGCTGGCGCATGCTGGTGGAGTGTCTGTCGGTCGGGCGTGGTATCACCCTGCCGTCCAATGCCACCGGCGGGCTGAAAAGTGCGGCCATGGCAATCGGTGCTTATTCTTATATCCGCCGCCAGTTCCGGATGCCGATCGGCAAAATGGAAGGGATTGAGGAGCCGCTGGCGCGGATTGCCGGAAATGCCTATCTGATGGATGCCGCCGCCACACTGATCACCACCGGTATTATGCTGGGAGAAAAACCCGCGGTTCTGTCCGCGATTGTGAAATATCACTGTACCCACCGGGGACAGCGCGCCATTATTGATGCCATGGATATTGCAGGAGGTAAAGGTATCTGCCTCGGGCCGTCCAACTTTCTGGCCCGCAACTATCAGGGCGCGCCTATCGCGATTACTGTCGAAGGTGCCAATATTCTGACCCGCAGTATGATTATCTTTGGTCAGGGCGCTATCCGCTGTCACCCGTACATACTGACTGAGATGGCCGCAGCGGCGGATAATCAGCTGAATGACTTCGATAACGCACTGTTTTCTCATGTCGGCCATGTGTTAACCGCTGCCACGCGCAGTTTCTGGCTCGGGTTATCACTCGGGTACTTCAGCCCGTCGCCGTTCCGGGATGCCACCCGCCGCTATTATCAGCACCTCAACCGGCTGAGCGCCAACCTGGCACTGTTGTCTGATATTGCCATGGTGACACTCGGCGGCAGCTTAAAACGCCGTGAGCGGATCTCCGCCAGACTCGGCGATATACTCAGCCAGCTTTACCTGGCATCCGCCACCTTAAAACGCTTTGATGAGGATGGCCGTCCGCAGGCAGACTTACCGCTGGTGCACTGGGCAGTACAGGATTGCCTGTATGAGGCTGAAAAAGCGATGGATGAACTGCTGACCAACTTCCCTGACCGCAAAGTCGCTGCGCTGCTGCGCCTGACCATCTTCCCGACAGGCCGCCATCGCCGTCCGCCGTCAGACAGACTGGACAGCAAACTCGCCCGTCTGCTGCAGGAACCGTCAGAGACCCGCGACAGAATCGGACGCGGACAATATCTGGCACCCGAGCCCAACAACCCGCACGGGCTGCTCAATGCCGCACTCAGTGATATTCTTGCCGCCGAGCCGCTGGTGGATCGCCTGAGCCGCATGGCTGAAAAACACATTGATTTCACCCGGCTGGATAAACTGGCAGATATTGCCCTGGAAGACGGAAAAGTCACACCAGAAGAGGCTGATATTCTGCGTAAAGCGGAAGCCAGCCGTCTGCGTTCGATTAATGTGGATGAGTTTGCACCGGAGATTATCGGCTTAAAATCACACGCCCATTCTCACCGTTACCGCAAAGGTGAAAATCCCGGCGCATAAATAACACGTCGGAGCAGTTCCCTGCTCCGCCATTACTGCGCTCTGTATTACCGTCCTGTGTCGCTGTTACCGGTCATATTGGCATCCAGGCTGAGGATTTCCCGCATTTGTACGTCTGTCAGAGCGGTATCAAAGAACTGCTTAAAGAACTGACGGATATCCTGCTGTATTGCCGCATCATCTGCCGGTTTACGCTTAACCCGCGCTTCAATCCATTTCATCATCAGCGGCGTTTCGATCCCCGGTGCATCCCAGCGGTAAATACCGATAGGGGCTTTATAGACACGTCTGTTCTTCACGGCTGAAATCGTTTCTGCGCCCTGCCAGCCGACCGTATTCCGGTACACATCTTCCGGCACGAATGAATCAAACTGGCTCAGAATAATAATTTCAGGATCCAGGTTGACCACCTGCTCTGCCGATACCGTGATCCAATTTGGTTTCACCGGCATATCATCTGTCAGATTAATGCCCCCGGCCCGGTTGATCATCAGGCTGTTTACCGAGGTTTTGCCGGCCACCGTCAGGTTTTTATCTCTGACATACAAAATGCCCGGCTTTCCGTACGGCATTTCACGAATAGTCACCGGAGTTGAGTCTCTTGTCACCGTGTTCACTGACTCAATCTGATGATCAAAAAAAGCCAGTAAATCTGCGGCCCGCTTTTCTTTGCCCAGAATATCGCCCAGCAACCTGATCCCGTTTTTCACATCATCCAAATCACCGTATCTGATTGCCACCGCCGGGATACCGAGTTTATCCAGTTTCTCTTTTTCTTCTTTCTGGTAATCCCAGATAATCACCAGATCCGGGTTTAACCTGACCAGCTCTTCACCGTTAATCGTGAAATCTTTATTCACAAAAGTGCTGTTCACCTTCTCAATTCCGGGCGCCAGTGTTTTTAAAATACTGTTGCGGTAAGCCTCTTTTGCTGACGGATGCATCCCGGCAATTTTTGCATCTGAACCATCCACCACATAAATCATCGACATCCACGGAATAGGCACAACCGCAATCCGCTCTACCGTATCCGGAATAGTGACCCGGTTTCCGGTGAGATCGGTGATTTCTTTTGCCCCGGCACAATTGAAACACAGCAGTAATACACCGGCACTGAAAATACGTTTTAAGACTGATATTGCCATGTTATCTTCCTGTCATTGTATTTACTGTTATCAGCGAAATGCCCGGATATACGGACGGGGAATTAATTTACGATCATATTTCAGTAAATATTCCAGATACCAGTTAGGATTGCGTAATAACCCGCGCCCGACAGCAATTAAATCCGCATACTGATGTTCTAATATCTCATCAGCCAGTTGGTGATCACGAATACCTCCGACAACAATAACCGGTTTTTCACAGCCTTTTTTTACCCCTTTGGTATCTTCCAGCTGATAAGCAACACCTTTATTTGTTCCGTGCATCTGACTGCCGCCATTAGATATATGTACAATATCAATAAGCGGATTAATATTACGCAGAATTTTTTGTGTAAATGAAATACTGTCTTCTTCGCAGTAACGGGTGCCGATACGTAAAATAATAGCTTTATCTTCCGGCCAGGATTTGCGGACTGCGCTCAGTAATTCAGTCAGGAAAATAACCGGATCGGCATATTTATCGCTGCGCTGATTTGTCCGCCTGTCAATAAACTGAGAAATCAGAAACTCGTGAGATGCCATAATTTCCACGGCATCAAAACCGGCTTTATCTGCCTGTGCCGCCGCGTGTGTATAACAGTCAAACAATGCCGTAATATCTTCTGCGGTTAATGCATTAATATCCTGAATAATATTGCCGGATTCCAGCCGTGACTTGCTGCCTGCATGATTAAGCTGAATCGCCACTTTGCTGCCTTCATTTTGCAGCATCGCCACAATCTGCGCCAGCATCGTGACATGCCCGTCCTCATATAAACCCAGCGCGCCACTGCCCAGACGACCGTCAGCGGTAACAGCGCACTCTTCCATAATAATCAGCCCGACCTGACCGACAGCAAAAGACATATAATGCGCCAGATGAAAGTAATTCGCGTAGCCGTCAGCAGCGCGTTTTATTCTGACCGGCGGATAAACTAATTTATTTTTAAGTGTTAATTTTTCTGATACAAATGGCTGCATTAAATTCATAATACGCACGTCCCCGGAAAAAGCTGACCGGCACTGTTATATAAAAACTGTACCGGCGATAAATAATAAAGTAACTAAAGGGATAATAGAGGTAACAGTGCGGGGACTCTATGACAGGTAATCTGTTTTATAACGTCTGTCACACTCTGCCGGAATACCGCCTCCGGATGCAGTTATTGCGTTAATAATCATCATTATATTGTTATTTTTATGTGATAAGAAAACAACAACATACTCCCCGGGAGTATTAATAAGAAAATCCCCGGGATGTTATTTCCGGGGATTTTCAATATCAATCAGAAACGATAACGGATAATATATTATTCAGTGATTTCCAGCGCCATCAGTTCATCAATGGTCTGACGGCGGCGGATCAATTTTGCTTTTCCGTCAGTAAATAAAATTTCCGGTAATAACGGACGGCTGTTGTAATTCGATGACATCGACGCACCGTATGCCCCGGTATCGTGAAAGACCAGAAAATCATTCACACCGGCTTCCGGTAATGCACGCGGCACCACCATTCCGCCTTCCAGCTGGGTAAACACATCCCCGGATTCACATAACGGCCCGGCGACAATTGTTTCCCGCACTGTGCTGTTTTGCAGCTCTCCCGCTGCCGGTAACACAGAAATATGGTGATAACTGCCGTACATGGCCGGACGCATCAGGTCATTAAAACCACTGTCCACCAGCACATAGTGACGGCTCCCCATACCTTTGACCGCCCGCACCTGTGCCAGCAGAATACCGGATTCCGCCACCAGATAACGACCCGGTTCAATTTCCAGGGTGATCTCACGGCCGAGATGGCGGGCAATACGTGCCCGGGCGGCATCCCAGAGTGAAAAATAATTATCGATATCAATAATTTCATCCCCTTCACGGTAAGGGGTCGATAATCCGCCGCCGGCAGAAATCGCGCGGATATCCAGATTATTAGTGATCACCAGTTCGGCCATGGCATCACAGACCGTAGCCAGGTGCTCATAATCCACACCGGAACCGATATGCATATGGATGCCGGTTAATGTCAGCTGATAATGGCTGATCTCCGCCAGTGCTTCACCGAGATCCGCAAACCAGATCCCGTGTTTGCTGTTCTCGCCACCGGTATTGGTTTTCTGGCTGTGGCCGTGACCAAACCCCGGATTAATGCGCAGCCACACCGGATGCCCCGGACGACGGGCACCAATCTGGCGCAGCATATCCACCGAGCCGGTATTCACTGCAATGCCGAGTTCCAGCACGCGATCCAGCGTTTCTTCTGTGATCATATCGGCGGTGAAAACAATCTCATCCGGACGGTAACCGGCTTTCAGTGCCCGTTCGATTTCCCCTGCAGATACAGAATCCACTTTTACACCATGCTCATGCATCAGGCGCAGAATATGAATATTGGAATTGGCTTTCTGCGCAAAACGGATCACATCAAAGTGGTTCAGCCGTGCAATACGGCTGACAATCACCTCACTGTCATACAGCCACAGCGGGGTACCGTATTGCTGAGCTAAGCTGCGCAGGGCATCCGGGGTAAACGGGGCACGGAGTGTTTTGGTTGCGATGGTCATGATGTTGTGCTCTTTTTGATCGTGATCTCATTTTTTTCCATCGTGACAAAAATTCCGCGCGATTTAAAATATCTGATTTGCTAAGATCTATTCATTACTGATATGGACTTGATGAATAATGGAACACTACTCCTGGCGTCACATTGATATTTTCCACGCGGTTATGACAACAAAAAGTCTGACGGATGCCGCGCAACTGCTGCATACCTCACAGCCGACGGTCAGCCGGGAGCTTGCCCGTTTCGAAAAAATCCTCGGGTTCCGTGTTTTCGACCGCATCAAAGGCCGCCTGCACCCGACAGAACAGGGGCTGCGGTTATTTGAGGAAGTGGAGCGATCGTATTACGGGCTTGAGCGCATCAGCCGGGCAGCGGAGAGCATCCGCCAGTTTCAGCATGCCCAGTTGGCAATCACCTGTCTGCCCGCCTTTGCTCAGTCATTACTGCCCGCGGTCTGCCGCACATTTCATGCGCAGTATCCGGATGTGAATTTTGAAATCGCCCCGCAGGAATCACCGCTTCTTGAAGAGTGGCTCTCCGCCCAGCGTTATGACCTCGGGATCACCGAACATCAGCTGACACCACCCGGCACCCTGCAGGAAACCCTGCTCACGCTCAGTGAAGTCTGTGTGCTGCCGGAGTCGCATCCGCTGTGCAGCAAATCAGTACTGACCCCTGCTGATTTTGCGCAGCAGAATTTTATCAGTCTGTCCGTTGCGGACAGTTACCGGCAGAAAATCGATACATTGTTCAGTGAAAAGCAGATCCCGCGCCGGATGATCATGGAAACACACAGTGCGGCCTCGGTATGTGCCATGGTCAGGGAGGGGCTGGGGGTGTCTGTCGTTAACCCGCTGACTGCCATGGATTGCAGCGGAATTTGTGTCCGCCCGTTCAGTGAGGATATTCCGTTCACCGTGAGCCTGATCCGCCCGCTGCACAGACCGCATTCTGTACTGACAGATATTTTTATCACCCATCTCCGCCAGCATATGCAGGCCGTTCTGCGGCAGTTAAAGCGGGTTACCGGTTAGTTTTTTCATCCAGCAGATACGGCAGCCAGTCCGGCGAATGCGCAAACCACTCCGCCAGAAAATCCAGCAGCAGGCGCAGCGGCCGTGCCATATGCTCGCGGCTGGTATAAATGCCGTAAATGCCGAGCGCAGGCAGCCGGTATTCCGGAAACAGACGCACCAGGCGCCCGGTTTTCAGATGCTCATACACCGAACAATAAGGCTGCAATGCAATACCTTCCCCATTCAGCGTTGCTTCCAGCAGAAACGTGGATTCATTGGCACTGAGCGCCCCGCTTACCGGGACAGAAATCACCTGTTCATCCCGTTCAAACAGCCACAGACTGCGGCCGTAAAAATTATAGGTCAGACAGGTCAGTTCACTGAGCGCTTCGGGTGACGGCGGGTACCCATGCTTTTCCAGATAGGCCGGTGACGCACAGACCACAGAATCACAACGGGAAAGCGGCTTTGCGATCAGGTTTGGTTCGAGATTGTTGGTGATGCGGATCCCCAGATCAATGCGCTCCTCCACCAGACTGATCGCCTTGTTTGTGACCTGCACATCGACAGCAACAGCCGGATAGCGGGCCCGGAACTGCACAAGCGCCTTCGACAGTGCCACCATCGCCAGTGACTGGGCGCAGGTGATCCGCACCAGGCCGCTGACCGCCTCATCTTCCGTCACCACCGGACGGGCAATCGCCGTTGCCAGTGACAGCAATTCCCGGCTTTGCGTCAGCACCGCTTCACCGGCGGAGGTCAGCGTCAGACTGCGGGTTGTCCGGTTCAGCAACCGCACACCGGCCCAGTTTTCCATTTCGGCCAGATAGCGCGTGACCATCGCGCGGGACATTCCCAGCATATCCGCAGCTTTGCTCATGCTGCGCTGTTCGGTAATGGCAATAAAAACCTGAGCGGCAGTGATCCTGTCCATTTTATTTGTCCGGTTTATGCAACAATGAAGACCGGATTATGGGGTTTTTCCGGCGGATTATGCAACTTATTATAGCGTCATCTTAACGATTCACCTGCAAAAAGGATAACACCATGACTTCTGCAATCCGTACCTCACTGGTATTCAGCGCCCTGATGGGGGCTTCTTTTGTTACTGCCGCCGCACCGCTGTCGCTGGAAGTGTATAACCCCGGCGAAAAAAGTATCTTCCCGGTTTCCTCGGAAATCATCAGCGGCAAAAATGAGGTGGTTCTGATTGATGCCCAGTTTCAGAAAGATGATGCTCAGGTACTGGCGGATAAAATCCGTGCGACCGGCAAAACGCTGACCACCATTTATATCAGCCATTCTGATCCGGATTTCTATTTCGGTCTGGATGAACTGAAAAAAGCCTTCCCGCAGGCTAAGATTGTCGCCACTCCGCAGACCGTCGCACTGATTAAAGAAAGCAAAGACGGCAAACTGGCTTACTGGGGACCGGTTCTGAAAGAGAATGCCCCGCAGAGTATCATTGTGCCGGAACCGTTAGAAGGCAACCGCATTATGCTGGAAGGGGAAAGTATTCTGATTGAGGGACTGAACAGCCCGGCGCCGGAGCGCAGTTATGTATGGGTGCCGTCACTGTCCGCAGTGATGGGCGGCGTGCTGGTTTCAGAGAATATCCATGTCTGGCTGGCAGATACGCAAACCCCGGAATCCCGTCAGTACTGGCAGCAGTCGCTGAAAAGTATGCAGAACAAACATCCTGCCACCGTGGTGCCCGGCCATTATGTCGGTAACAGCGATTTTTCACCGGCTGCCATTACCTTTACCGCCGATTATCTGACCCGTGCGGAAACCGCTCTGAAAGAGAGTAAGGACTCACAGCAGATGATCAGCACACTGAAAGCCGCTTACCCGGCCCTGGCGGATGAGTCAAGCCTCGAACTGAGTGCCAAAGTGCTCAAAGGCGAAATGCGCTGGCCGCAGTAATCTGATTTAAGGAAAACAGAATGTCAGTAAAAACGCTGCACTATATTTATGATCCGCTCTGCGGCTGGTGTTATGGTATCGCGCCGTTTATTCAGGCAGCACATAAGCAGGGCGTGACGATCGCCCTGCACGGCGGCGGGATGATCACCGGTTCACAGCGCCGCCCGGCAGATGACAGCATGCGGGAGATGATCCGCAACCACAATCAGCGCATCACTCAGCTGACCGGACAACCGTTTACCGATGCCTTTTACACCCTGCTGAAAAATCAGGAGTGGGTGATGGATTCCGTGCCGCCGATTGCCGCTATTCTCAGTGCACAGGCGCAGTCCGGTAAAGGCATTGAAATGCTGGAAGCCTGCCAGAAAGCCTATTATCAGGACGGGTTGCCGCTTAACCGCGATACTTTGCGCAGACTGGCGGATAAACTGGGTACCAGCGATATTCAGTCTGATAATACTGAGCAGCATATTCATGAGAGCCGTCAGTTATTTGTGCATAACCCGACCGGCGGCTTCCCTACCCTGCTGCTGGAAGAGGACGGCGCATTTCAGCACATCCCGAACCAGGCTGTTCTGGGTGCGGAATCACACTGGGAAAGGCTGATCCCGTTACTGAAAACGACTGCCTGACATCATTCCCATCACCATAATCATCCCCGCAATTAAATGCGGCCCGAAGGCAACAATGCGCGGGCCGCATCGCGGGTGATGATGACAGCGGTGACGTAAATATTGCATCCCGGATACCACCAGCGCGGACACACAGGCCAGCATCAGCAACAGCGCGAGCTGTTCAGCCCCCACCCAGGCACCGGAGGCAGAAAACAGTTTGATATCCCCGCCGCCCAGACCGCTTTTTTTCCGGCACCAGGCATAGCCTTCCGCCACACTCCAGAGCAGAAAAAAACCGCCGATCACCCCGTACAACGCGGAAGAGAACGTCACCAGGCGAACCTCATTCTGAAACAGTAATCCGGCCCACAGCACCGGGAACACCAGTTTATCCGGCAGATAAAATACTGCGTTATCAATATGAAACAGCATCACCAGACACAAAAACAGCAGTGTCAGAAACAGGACATACACGCCCTGTCCGTCTGACCAGAACACAATCAGCACACCGGATAACAGGCAGTGCAGATACAGCCACCCGCCCGGCAACCGCTGCGGATACTGATAGTAATGGCGCAGAATATATTCCGTCCCGGCTTTCAGCGGCAGCGGCAAAAATACTCCCCAGATAATCATAATCAGCCCGTCCATGTTTTCCCCGCGGCTTTCCCTGTTGCGATATCCGCAGCCTGCCTGACCGCCCGGGGAAAGACACGTTTTTTCCCCTGATTACAGCTGAATTACATTTTTTTTCGGGTCAACACGCAATATTGACAGTTACTCCGGCATGTAATGATCCCGGCTGATGCTTGCAGTGAGGATCCCCCCTCTATTATCATGGGGCAATGTGTATCAACCGGCAGCGTGCCGGCAGAACGTAAAGGATATTTTCATGCGGATCCCGCGCATTTATCACCCCGGCACTTTAACCCCCGGCCTGGTGACAGAACTGACAGATGACGGCGCCAACCATGTTGCCCGTGTGCTCCGGATGAAAACCGGCTATTCCCTGATCCTGTTTAACGGCACCAACCGGATTTTTAATGCCGAAATTACGGATATCAGCAAAAAAAGTGTGTCCGTCCGTGTGACAGATGAGCAGGACGACAACCGCGAATCCCCGCTGTCTATCCACCTCGGACAGGTGATGTCACGCGGCGAAAAAATGGAATTCACCATTCAGAAATCCGTTGAACTGGGTGTTCAGATTATTACCCCCCTGATCTCTGAACGCTGTGGTGTTAAACTGGACGGTGAACGGCTGGAGAAAAAACAGCAGCAGTGGCAGAAAATTGCCATCGCCGCCTGCGAGCAGTGCGGACGTAACATGATTCCGGAGATCCGCCCGGTGCAGACCCTGGAAGCATGGTGTGCAGAAAATGATGATGCTCTGAAAATAAATTTACATCCGCGCGCATCACAAAGTATCAATACTCTGCCCGCAGAAACCGCTAAAGTGCGATTGCTGATTGGCCCGGAAGGCGGGCTGTCGGCAGAGGAAATCGCGATGACCGCCGGTCATCAGTTTACCGACATATTATTAGGGCCGCGTGTATTACGCACAGAAACCACCGCGCTCACTGCAATCACCGCATTGCAGGTGCGTTTCGGCGATCTGGGTTAAGGAGAAAAAATGATCAAGCTCGGTATTGTGATGGATCCTATCGATTCCATCAAAATCAAAAAAGACACCAGTTTCGCGATGCTGCTCGAAGCACAGCGCCGTGGTTATGAAATCCATTATATGGAGATGAATGACCTTTATCTGCATCAGGGCGTTGCCCGTGCCCGTACCCGCACCCTGACGGTGAAAGAAGACCCGGCAGGCTGGTATCAGTTCGGCAGTGAGCAGGATATCGCGCTGGGTACACTGAATGTCATTCTGATGCGCAAAGATCCGCCGTTTGATACTGAATTCATTTACGCCACCTATATCCTGGAGCGCGCGGAAAGTGCCGGTTCTCTGATCGTCAACAAACCGCAGAGCCTGCGCGACTGTAACGAAAAACTGTTCACCGCCTGGTTTGCCGATCTGACCCCGGACACCCTGGTCACCCGCAGTGCGCAGCGTCTGCGTGAGTTCCACAAAAAACACGGTGATGTGATTTTCAAACCGCTCGACGGCATGGGTGGTGCGTCTATTTTCCGTCTGAAACAGGATGACCCTAACGTCGGTGTGATTATCGAAACCCTGACCAGTCACGGCCATACTTTCTGCATGGCGCAAAACTTCCTGCCTGCCATCAAAGACGGTGACAAGCGTATCCTGGTGGTGGACGGCGAGCCGGTTCCTTACTGCCTGGCGCGCATCCCGGCCAAAGGCGAAACACGCGGTAACCTCGCTGCCGGTGGTCACGGTGAAGTGCGTCCGCTGAGTGAGAGCGATTGGGCCATTGCCCGCAGCGTAGCACCGGTCCTCAAAGAAAAAGGTCTGATTTTTGTCGGCCTCGATGTAATCGGCGACCGCCTGACTGAAATCAACGTAACCAGCCCGACCTGTGCCCGCGAAATTGAAGCCGCACAACCGGACGTTTCTGTCACCGGCATGCTGATGGATGCCATTGAAAAACGTCTCGGCCGGTAATAGCCGGCGCTGTGTCCGTACATTCACACCCGCAGGCCGTTTTTTCCGGTCTGCGGGCAGACTGAAAAGAAGGTTATGAACTTACAACATCATATTCTCATTGCTATGCCCTCGCTGGATGATCCGTATTTTGCGCGTTCAGTTGTGTATCTGTGTGAACACAATGAAAACGGGGCGATGGGACTGGTGATCAATAAACCGATCGAACAGCTGTCTGTCGGTAAAATTCTGCAAAAGCTGAAAATCTCCCCGGACATCCGTGAAGAAAGCCAGTCGCTGGAAAAACCGGTTCTGGTCGGCGGCCCTGTTTCCGAAGAGCACGGCTTCGTCCTGCACTCCGGTGATAAAAAGTACGCCGCCAGCACCCGCCTGACCGATGACCTGTTTCTGACCACCTCAAAAGATGTGCTGGAAACGCTGGGAACCGCAGAGCAGCCGGAGCACTACCTGATGACGCTCGGCTACTCAAGCTGGACGGCCGGTCAGCTGGAGCGGGAAATCATGGAGAACAGCTGGCTGGTGGCGGATGTCAGCGAGCGCCTGCTGTTCCGTACCCCTATGCCCGACCGCTGGCGCGAAGCCGCCGCCGGTATCGGCGTGAATATTTACACCATTGCACAACAGGCCGGACACGCATAATGAGCAGCAATACTGTGATTGCCTTTGATTTCGGCACCAAAAGCATTGGTGTGGCTGTCGGTCAGACCATCACCGGCACCGCCCGCCCGCTGGCGGCACTGAAAGCCCGTGAGGGAATTCCTGACTGGGAGCTGATCGCCGCTGTGTTCCGTGAATGGCAGCCGGATTATGTGGTTGTCGGCCTGCCGCTCAATATGGACGGCACGCCGCAGCTGGTCACTAATCAGGCGAAAAAATTCGCCAACCGCCTGCACGGGCGTTTCGGGATCCGCGCTGAACTCCATGACGAACGCCTCAGCACAGTGGAAGCCCGTGCCAGTCTGTTTGCAGACGGCGGCTACCGCGCCCTCGGCAAAGACAAAGTGGATTCCGCCTCTGCCGTGATTATCCTTGAAAGCTGGTTTGAACAGCTTTACGGCTGACTATCCCGCACCCGGCGCGCGGTACTGTTTACCATGCCGGTACCGCGCCCGCCTCCCCGGCTATCTCCCCTCTGCCGCGCCGCCATTGCAGGCACTGCTCCTCCGTCATCATCCCGGACTGTGCGCCTGACTGCTGGTGAGAGGCAATCTGATACGCTTTATTATCACGGATAAGGCTCGCCACCGCCGGGGTATTGATCAGCACATCAAACAGTGCACAGCGTCCGCCGCCCTGTTTAGCCACCAGATGCTGGCTCAGCACGGCCACCAGACTGCCTGCCATCTGGCTGCACACACGGTTTTTCTCCGCACCGCTGAACACATCTGTCAGCCGCTCAATCGCCGCAATCGCGCCTCTGGTGTGGAGCGTACTCAGCACCAGATGCCCGGTTTCCGCCGCCGTCAGGGCAAGCCGGATAGCCGCCTCATCCCGCAATTCCCCCAGCATAATCACATCAGGATCCTGTCTCAGCGCGGCTGTCAGCCCCTGCTGATAATCCTCACAATCACGGCCGATTTCCCGCTGGCGGATCAGCGACTGCCTGCTGCGGTGACGGAACTCCACCGGGTCCTCGAGGGTAATCACATGCCGCCGGAAATGCTGATTGATATAACTGAGCAGCGCCGCCAGCGTGCTTGATTTTCCGCTGCCGGTCGCCCCGGTGACCAGAATCAGGCCGCTTTGCGTTTTTGACAGCAGCCCGGCAAACACCGGCGGTGCCAGGATATCCTCCAGAGAGGGAACCACCGGGCTTATCAGCCGCAGTGCGGCGTTCAGCAGTCCCCCCGCCATAAAAATATTCACCCGCAAAGGTTGATCGCGGATAAACAACGCAAGATCCGCCTGCCCTTTTGTCATCAATCTGTGGTAATTTGCCTGGTCGAGGATCGTCTTTACCCAGCCGCGCAGTGCGTCATCGGTTACCGCCGCACAGTGTGTCTGCGAAAAAAGCTCTCCATCCACCCGTAACATCGGCACCTGACCAACACAAAGGTGCAGATCGGATGCATTATGCTTTACACTAAGGGCGATTAAATTATCCATATTCATTAGGTTATCTCCCGGATCATCATGAAACCAATAAAAGACAATCTGACAGAAATCAGAGAACGTATAACCGCTGCGGCGCAAAAATGCGGCCGCGATCCACACACAGTGACCTTACTTGCCGTCAGTAAAACCAAACCTGTGAGCGCGCTCGAAGAAGCGATAGCTGCCGGGCAAACCCGCTTTGGTGAAAACTACGTTCAGGAAGGCGTTGAAAAAATTCAGTATTTCTCCGCGAATCAAAATCTGGAATGGCACTTTATCGGCCCGCTGCAGTCTAATAAAAGCCGTCTGGTTGCGGAGCATTTTGACTGGTGTCATACCATCGACCGGCTGAAAATCGCCCAGCGCCTGAGTGACCAGCGTCCGGCAGACAAAGCACCGCTGAATGTACTTATCCAGATCAATATCAGTGATGAGAACAGTAAATCCGGTATTACCCTTGCGGAATTACCGGCGCTGGCGGAGCAGGTTGCCGTACTGCCGAATGTATGTCTGCGCGGACTGATGGCAATACCTGCACCGGAAACGGATCCTGAGCGCCAGTCTGCGGTTTTCCGTCAGATGGAAACGGCTTTCCGTGAACTGCAGGGGAAATACCCGCAGGCGGATACGTTATCGATGGGCATGACTGACGATATGGACGCTGCAATTACCTGCGGTTCAACCATGGTACGCATCGGCACTGCAATTTTCGGTGCGCGTAACTATTCTGTATCCTGATCATTCGGTATCATGACCTTCCGGTACCTTAGTGCGTTATCACAAACCGGTTAATTTGTTTTCTGTTAAGGATTTCACCGATGCAAACACTGAATTTTGTTGTCACCACGCTCCTGCATGCCTATGCCACGATTTTACTGCTGCGTGTCTGGATGCAATGGGCGCGCGCGGACTTTTATAATCCGTTTGCCCAGTTTGTAGTGAAAGCCACACAGCCGGTTGTTCGTCCGCTGCGCCGTATTATTCCGGCTATCGGCCCGATTGATACGGCTTCTGTGCTGGTGGCCTATGTTGCCGTACTGCTGAAACTGCTTTTTCCGTGGTTTCTGGCCGGTTTTCAGGGACAACTCGGCGGGCTGATGCTGTTAGTCGCTTTCTTTAATCTTCTTTATCTTGCAGGTATGACGGTATTCTGGGTGATCCTCGCCCGCGCGCTGCTGAGCTGGTTCAGCCAGGGCCGCAACCCGGTGGATTATGTACTGATGCAGCTGACCGAGCCGCTGATGTCGCCGTTCCGCCGTATCATTCCGCCGATGGGCGGTATTGATTTCTCTGCAATGATTGTCATTTTTATTCTGTATGCACTGGGCTATCTCTATAACGATATTGTTCAGTGGATATTTATGTAATCAGGCGCTGATATGACCCGCAAAATTGTTTTAGCTACCGGCAATGCCGGAAAAGTCCGCGAAATGGCCTCACTGCTGGCGGATGCCGGTATGGATGTGGTGGCGCAAACGGAACTGGGAGTCGGCTCCGTTGAGGAAACCGGCCTGACCTTTGTTGAAAATGCCATTATCAAAGCGCGTCACGCAGCAAAAGTAACCGGTTTACCGGCTATTGCGGATGACTCCGGGATTTCCGTCGATTACCTCGGCGGTGCACCGGGGATCTACTCCGCCCGCTATGCCGGAACTGACGGCAACGACGGCGCCAATATCGTAAAACTGCTGGCCGCTCTTGACGGCGTACCGGCGGCGCAGCGTCAGGCGCACTTCAACTGTGTGCTGGTGTATATGCGTCACGAAAATGACCCGACACCGATCATCTGCCACGGCCGCTGGGCCGGTGTGATTGCAGAGCAGGCGCAGGGCGAAGGCGGTTTCGGTTATGATCCTGTCTTCTGGCTGCCTGAACTGAATAAAACTGCCGCGCAGCTGCGTCCGGAAGAGAAACAGGCTATGTCTCACCGCGGCAAAGCGCTGGCACTACTGTCGGAAGCCCTGCGTAATGGGTAAGCTTCCCCCGCTCAGTCTGTATATTCATATCCCGTGGTGTGTTCAGAAGTGCCCTTACTGTGATTTCAACTCTCACGCGCTGAAAGGTGAAGTGCCGCATGATGATTATGTGGCACATCTGCTGGCGGATCTGGATGCCGATCTGCCGCTGGTTGCCGGTCGCGAAATCCGCACTATCTTTATCGGCGGCGGCACGCCCAGCCTGCTGAGTGCGGAAGCGATGCAGACACTGATGGACGGCGTACGTGCCCGTATTCCTGTCGCGGCAGATGCGGAAGTGACCATGGAAGCCAATCCGGGCACTGTGGAAGCCGATCGTTTCAGCGGCTACCAGAAAGCCGGTATCAACCGTATTTCCATTGGAGTGCAGAGCTTCGGTGATGACAAACTGATCCGCCTCGGGCGTATTCACGATGCCGGAGAAGCCAAACGGGCTGCCCGGCTCGCAGCGACACTCGGACTGCGCAGTTTTAACCTCGACCTGATGCACGGGCTGCCGGAGCAGCATCTCGGCGAAGCGCTCAGTGACCTGCGCCAGGCGATTGAACTCGCCCCGCCGCATCTTTCCTGGTATCAGCTGACAATTGAACCGAACACCAGTTTCGGCTCCCGCCCGCCGGTGCTGCCGGATGACGACCTGCTGTGGGATATTTTCTCACAGGGCCATCAGTTACTGACACAGGCCGGTTATGTGCAGTATGAAACCTCCGCGTATGCAAAACCGGGATTTCAGTGTCAGCATAACCTCAACTACTGGCGTTTCGGGGATTACCTCGGGATCGGCTGTGGTGCGCACGGCAAAATTTCGTTTGCTGACGGACGCATTCTGCGGACAGTCAAAACCAAACATCCGCGCGGTTATATGGAAGGGCGCTATCTTGATCAGCAAAATGAGGTGGCAACGGAAGACCGGCCGTTTGAGTTCTTTATGAACCGGTTCCGCCTGCTGGAAGCGATGCCGCGCCGGGATTTCACCGATTATACCGGACTGCCGGAATCCGTGGTTCGTCCGCAGATTGAAGCGGCACTGAATGCCGGTGAGATTTCTGAAACCGCAACCCACTGGCAGATAACCGAACACGGCAAGTTATTCCTCAATACGTTGCTGGAACGGTTTTTATAAAACAAAAACCCGGCCGCTTTCACGTCCGGATGAGATTGCTGACAAAGCAGGATAAAACGTGGTTTTTCCTGCTTTGTGTTATCAGCCGAAAATCAATAAATTGATTTTCCTGGTTTATTTTTACAACCCCTGGCGGTCGTCGCCAACCCCTGCGGGTTTGTCAACGGCCTGACCCGGCCGTTTTCACGTCCGGGTTTTTATTATTTGTATGAATCAGCGGATTACAGCGCGCTTTCCACGGCCTGCACCTGACGGTTCAGACTATCCAGCCCGCCGCCGGAGAGATACCAGAGATCCGGCTGTAACACGATAATCTTGTCATTTTTAAAGGCATTGGTCTTTTTCACACCATCGGTTTCAAAAGCCGCTTTATCCCACTGCCCTGCACCAATCGCCGCGCTGCGGTCAATCACCAGAATCACATCCGGATTCAGCTCTGCCACCATTTCCGGAGTCACCAGCGGGCGTTTATCTTTCTCTGCTTTCGGGTCAACCGGAATATCAACAGCGGCCGCTTTCACCACCTGATAGACAACCGGCTGTTTATTCGGGAATAATTTACCGTCATTATGCAGCATCACCAGCACTTTCTTACCGGATTTGGCGGCTTTTTCCTGAGCCTGAGCAACGGTTTTATTCAGTGCGGCCAGTTCTTCTGCGGTTTTCTTCTCAATATCATAAAGCTGACCGATCAGAGTAATATTCGCCTCTGCCGCAGCCAGATAATCATCACCGCCGGTACCGAGGTTCACTGTCGGCGCGATTTTGTTCAGTTCATCAAATGATTTGCCCTGACGGCCGGTGATCACAATCAGATCCGGCTTCAGTTCCGCGATTTTTGCCAGGTCCGGGGTCTTCATTCCGCCTGCATCCGCGACTTTGCTGTCCACCTGACCTTTCAGGTATGACGGCAGATTACCCAGCGGCAGTGCGACAACATTGTCAGCCAGCCCCAGCTTATTCATGGTGTCGTACACACCAAAATCAAACAGCACCACGCGGGATGGCTTTTGTGCCACTTTCGCAGAGCCGGACTGATGTTTGATGGTCAGCAGCGGGCTTTTATCCGCCACGGCGGCAATATGGTTCGGGGTATATTTCGGCGCGGAGTCAGCCAGCGCGGAAGCGGAGGCAAAGCCTAAAAACGGAATTAACACTAACGGAATGATCTTTTTCATGTTCCTGCCTGATTAAATGCGTTTAACGTCGCAGTTCATTCTAGGCAGAAGCCGAAACATGTCAATCAAATAAGAATCGTTATCATAACAATTACCATTTATTTGAACCTGATCGGCTAAAAAAGCAGTTACCGGCACAGAATGTACCGGTAACCTTATATTACTTAAGGGAATTTATCAGCTGAATACGCTGTTGTTCCAGGGTAGTGACTTTGCCGCACACCTGTTTGCTGAACTGTTTAAAATCATCTTCCTGTTCACGCACGGCCTGCTGTAAGGATTTCTGTAACCCGTCCAGCCCGCTCAGTGCCGCACCGGCGGCGCTTTTGTCACCGGTCAGCCCGGCAAGCAGCTGTTTGCGGCCGATTTCATTGATAGCATCCTGAAGCATACCGCCGAGGCGCTGCTGGATCTGCGCCCGTCCGTCCTGCTCCACCTGCTTAATCGCCTGATGATGGAAGGCATAACCATCCGGACGGGTTTCAATGATCCGATCAACCTGTTTATTCAGATCCGCTTCCAGGGTTGTCAGATGGCCGCGCAGTTTGCTGTCCTGCCCCATCTCTTTGATCAGCACTTTATCCACAGCCTGACGGGATTTACCGATCCGGTTTACCGCCTGCTGTTTTATCCACGGCACATCCTGACGCACACCTGACTGGTAGCGTTTTGCATCCGCACTCTGTGCGGCGCTGAGTGTCAGGGATTTGCCGTCGCGGGTGATCTGCCCGTCAGGGGTGATCTTCATTTCCCCGCTTTTCCCGATCACCTGCACATAGGCCGGTGTGATAACCAAATCATCCTGCGGGGTGACACTGCACTGATACCCTTCCGCCGATGCCAGTGACGCGGCACCCAGACTCAGAACGGCAATCCATTTACGTAACATAAACACTCCTGATTCTCAGACAGCGGACGCTGAACCCGGCGGGTTCAGAAAATAGAGCGCCCGATTTTTGCAGATAACATTTCTAAGGCAGCGCAACCGGCCAAAGAGTTCCCTGAATCATCCAGTTCCGGTGACCAGACCACCACAGAAAACTCACCCGGCACCACACAGACGATCCCGCCGCCGACCCCGGATTTACCGGGCATGCCTATCCGGTAAGCAAATTCCCCGGAACCGTCATACATCCCGCAGGTCAGCATCAGGGCATTTATCTGCCGTGACTGTAACGGCGTGATCACAGGCTCCTGACCGCCCAGCGGTATGCCGCCGTTGGCCAGATAAGCAAAACAGGTTGCCAGTTCAGCACAGTTCATTGAGAGTGCGCAATAGTGAAAATAGTTCTCCAGCACCGTCAGTACATTATTCTCAAAATTGCCGAAGGATTTCATCAGGAAAGCAATGGCGGCATTGCGGCTGCCGTGTTCCAGTTCAGAACGCGCCACCTGCAAATCATAGGTGATATCCTGACTGCCGGTCAGTTTGCGGACAAACTCCAGCATCCGCTGGCGCGGTGCACTGAGGCGGGACTGCAGCATATCCGCAATAATAATCGCCCCGGCATTAATGAAGGGATTGCGCGGAATACCCTTTTCCATCTCCAGCAGCACCAGCGAGTTAAACGGCAGACCGGACGGCTCTTTACCGACCCGTGACCAGATCTCCGATTCCTTATAACGCGTCATCGCGAGTGTCAGACTCAGCACTTTGGAAATGGACTGCACCGAAAAGCGCTGATACGCATCACCGGCGGCAAAAATCTCCCCGTCCACGGTACATACCGCGATCCCCAGCCTGTCAGGTGAGACTTCCGCCAGCGCCGGAATATAATCCGCCACTTTACCGGAGCCAATCAGCGGCCGGACACGGTGTAAGATATCGTCCAGCAGTTCATTACTAAAGTGTGTGGTCAAGGTTGTTACTCCAAAACACGGCACGCCACAACTCCGGAGGCCGGAGAGAGATAAGGGCACCTTTTTAGGTGCCCTTATTAATAATTAGCGTGGTAAGAAATTTATCTCAGTCCCACCAGATATCGAACAGTTCAGACATCTGAATGTTCTGCATCCCTTTGGCTTTCAGCCAGTCACCCACCAGCTTACGGTGCTCATCGGTACATTCACCGATTTTCTGTAAACAGACCATGGCTTCCCAGCTCAGGTAACCGCTGGCATCCAGCGCCAGGCCGTTCGGCTCGATCACTTCCTCAACCAACTGGTCAACGGTGCGGTCGATAGTGTCGACATCAGTGCCTTCCGGGAAGTCCCATTTGAAGGAAAAACCGAGTTCGCGGAACTCATCGATACGCATTTTTTTCCGTAAACGACGACTACGTTGTGTTGCCATTATTTCATCCTCTCAAACATCAGATCCCAGACGCCATGGCCTAAGCGATGGCCGCGTTTTTCAAACTTCGTGACCGGCCGGGTTTCCGGGCGCGGTACATAATCCTGTGTTGCTGACAGATTGCGGTAACCCGGTGCCTGAGTCATGACCTCAAGCATGTGCTCCGCATACGGCTGCCAGTCTGTCGCCATATGGAAGATACCGCCCTGCGTCAGTTTTGTCCGCACTTTTTCCGCAAACGGCAGCTGAACAATGCGCCGTTTATTGTGACGGGCCTTATGCCACGGATCAGGGAAGAACAGCTGCACCATATGCAGGCTGTTATCCGGGATCATTTTATCCAGCACTTCGATGGCATCATGGCACATCACCCGCAGGTTCGTCACCCCGGCTTCCTGCGCATCCGCCAGACAGGCACCGACACCCGGAGCATGCACTTCAATGCCCAGATAGTTTTTATCCGGATTCTGTTTCGCCATCTCCACCAGAGAGGCGCCCATGCCGAAACCGATCTCCAGTGTGACCGGTACATCACGCCCGAACAGCGCGGTAAAATCCAGCAGTTCCGGGGTAAAATCCACCCCTGCTGACGGCCACAGGTCTGTCAGGGCATCTTCCTGACGTTTGGTCAGCCGTCCCTGACGGCGCACAAAACTGCGGACACGGCGCAGGGCTCTGCCGTCTTCATTAAATTCCGGCGAAATTACATTGTTGATCATAAGGTTTGCTGTCAGTATCCCGGCAAAAATAAATCATAATGTGTCCGGCACAACGGGCTGCGCTGCGCTGACACACGCAAAGTGCGGCAAGTTTAGCAAGAGACAACCGACTTCGCACCGGTTAATCATCCTCTTTCGCACAATTTCAGGCAAAAGTTGGTTTACAGTCGCAAAACAGTGTGCTGGAATTCCCGTCAATTAAAACTATTCAATTATTATTTTATTCTCATGGAAGCACAGCAATTTTCGCAATCGGTTCTGACGTGGTATCACCGCTACGGCAGAAAAAACCTGCCCTGGCAGCAGGAGAAAACGCCTTACCATGTCTGGCTCTCTGAAGTGATGTTACAGCAGACCCAGGTGGCAACGGTTATTCCTTATTTTAACCGTTTTATTGAACGGTTTCCGGCAGTCACTGACCTGGCTGCCGCACCACTTGATGAAGTACTGCATTTATGGACCGGGCTCGGCTATTACGCCCGTGCCCGCAATCTGCATAAAGCGGCGCAGACTATCGCTTCTGAATTCGGCGGACAGTTCCCGGTCACGTTTGAGGATGTGGTTGCCCTGCCCGGTGTCGGGCGCTCAACCGCAGGCGCGATTCTGTCCCTCTCTCAGAATCAGCATTTCCCGATTCTGGACGGCAATGTCAAACGGGTGCTGGCGCGCTGTTACGCCGTCAGCGGCTGGCCCGGTAAAAAAGAGGTGGAAAACCGTCTCTGGGCGATCGCCGAAGATGTGACCCCGGCTGACGGTGTGCAGTATTTTAATCAGGCGATGATGGATCTGGGCGCGATGGTCTGCACACGCAGCAAACCCAAGTGCGAGCTGTGCCCGCTGCAGTCCGGCTGCATTGGGTATGCAGAGCACAACCCGGCGGCGTATCCCGGAAAAAAACCGAAACAATCAATTCCGGAAAAAACCGCTTACTTTCTTATCATTCAGCATGATAATGAGATCTGGCTGGAAAAGCGTCCGGCAAAAGGGATTTGGGGCGGATTATACAGTTTTCCGCAGTTTGCAACGGAAGACGCCATGCACGGCTGGCTGACACAACGCCGCATCAGCCACTCACCATTACAGCAGCTGATTGCCTTCCGCCACACATTCAGCCATTTTCATCTGGATATTGTGCCCGTTGCCGCAAACGTCACCGATCGCACAGCAGTCCATGACGACAGCGACGGGATTTGGTATAACAGCCAAAATCCGCCGGCGATCGGCCTGGCCGCCCCGGTGGAAACCTTGCTTAAGCAGATCGGGTAAAGAACCCCATTTTTGAGGATGTTACATGAGCAGAACAATTTTTTGCACTTTTCTTCAGCGTGAGGCTGACGGCCAGGATTTTCAGCTCTATCCGGGCGAATTAGGTAAACGTATTTTTAATGAGATTTCCAAAGAAGCCTGGCAGCAGTGGATGTCCAAACAGACCATGCTGATCAACGAGAAAAAACTTAGCACCATGAACCCGGATGATCGCAAACTGCTGGAACAGGAGATGGTCAAATTCCTGTTTGAAGGCCACGATATCCACATTGAAGGCTATACACCGCCTGAAAAATAACCCTGTCATCAGAGCCCTTTCCCGGCTCTGATGTTGTATCTGAACCCGGATCACACCGTATTTATACCCATGAAAAAACTTGCTGCACTGATCATTATTGCGCCGCTGCTGGCTTCCTGTACCGGTTCACAGGAACAGACGGATTACCGTCCTGAATATGTTAAGGATACCAACGGATTTGATATTCTGATGGGTCAGTTTGCCCATAACATTGAAAATATCTGGGGTATAAAAGAAGTTCTGATCGCCGGTCCGAAAGATTATGTCAAATACACCGATCAGTACTACACCCGTTCCCATATCAACTTTGATGCCGGTACCGTCACTATTGAGACGCTGGCGGGGGTTGAGCCGGAAGCGCATCTGCGTCAGGCGATTATCAATACCCTGCTGATGGGAGAGGATCCGGGCTCGGTTGACCTCTATTCTGATGCCAACGATGTCACCATCAGTAAAGAGCCGTTCCTGTTCGGCCAGGTGCTGGATCATACCGGACAGCCGATCCGCTGGGAGTGGCGCGCCACCAAATTCGCGGATTATCTGGTGACCAACCGTTTACAGCGCCGCCAGTCCGGCTCACAGATGATCACCTATATCACCCTGAAACTGGTGCCGAACCATCTCGATCAGCGTGCTCACAAATACCTGCCGCTGGTTCGTCGGGCATCGGCCAAATACGGTGTGGAAGAGTCTCTGATCCTTGCGATTATGCAGACGGAGTCCAGCTTTAACCCGTATGCGGTCAGCCGCTCTGATGCACTGGGGCTGATGCAGATTATGCCGAACACCGCCGGACGCGATGTGTTTAAATCTCAGGGCCGCTCCGGTGTACCGGGCCGCAGCTATCTGTTTGACCCGGCAAGCAATATCGATACCGGTACGGCATATCTGGCGATTCTGCAGAATACCTACCTCGGTGAGATAAGCAACCCGACATCACGGCGCTATGCGGTGATCACTGCCTACAACGGCGGTGCGGGCAGTGTGCTGCGTGTCTTCCACAGTGATAAGAAACAGGCCGCCCGCATTATCAGCGGGATGGAGCCGGGTAAAGTGTATGAAACCCTGACGACAAAACACCCGTCCGGAGAATCCCGCAATTACCTGCGTAAAGTAAACGACCTGCAAAAAGGGATAGCTCAGTCGGTAGAGCAGGGGATTGAAAATCCCCGTGTCCTTGGTTCGATTCCGAGTCCGGGCACCAAATTCATGTCAACGGATCTCTACGGAGGTCCGTTTTCGTTTATAAAGCCCGCCAGATATCTACTTCTCCGTAGTTCTTCATTCAATCCAACTCAACCAAATTCTACCCGCATCAAGTCACTTGCGCGGGTACAAATGAGGGTATAGCCTGATTCGACAGGAATTTGTACCCTCTCGTCTTCCGGAGACCCCTTTTATGGCACTTACTGACGCTAAGATTCGGGCTGCAAAACCGCAAGAAAAACCCTATAAACTTGCTGATTCCGGCAACATGTTTTTACTTGTTCATCCCAACGGCTCACGTTACTGGCGACTCCGTTACCGCTTTCAGGGAAAAAAAACATTGGCTCTGGGAATTTATCCTGAATTATCCCTTTCTGACGCACGTGATAAAAGAGACAGCGCACGTAAGCAGATTACTGAGGGTATCGACCCTTGTGAACAGAAACGGATAAAGAAAGTGTAAGTATCCCGGAAAAACGAACCATTAACTTTAACAGATATGTCGATTTCAGCTTTTCATTCACACCAGGATGTCAGGTTGGATTGTATTCTATCGACGAAACCTGTCAGCTTAAGTCTGAGCTGATACAGTCATGCTACGATCTAATGTGTCTGGCAGATGTACATAAAATGATAGGTGCAGCAGTATTCTGGCGCTATTTAATGAGTCCTATCCGGAATACGGAAAGAAACCCGGAGCGGTATATTCAACTATGTCGGAATGTTTTATAACAGTAAGCGTTAGCATAGCTTGCGTGTTCTTATATCACCAACGCAATATAAACATCAATATTATCAATTAGTAACCAGTGTTTTTATCGCTCACATTAATTCAAAATTAAATTAAGACTGACCTTCAGGTAAGGAAAAAACATAGAGTTTAAAAAGATAACTTGATCATCTTCACATTTTATAAAACTCCAATTTGAAGTTTTACTCCATTTGATGTTTTATGTTGGAATTATATTTTAAATTGAAATCTCACTTATAACCACCACAAGAGTGAATGCATATGAAAATAATAAATAAAATACCTTATCTCTTTTTCACCATAATACTGTCTTCACCAATATTCTCATCGACCAGCTTTGCTGATAAACTCCCTGACCTTCCTGTGGCATTAAAAAATGGAACCGGAGTAATTAGCCAAAACATTATTTACATAGGTTTAGGTAGTACAGGAAACTCATGGTATAAACTTGATCTTAATGAAAATAAAAAATGGGAAAAAATAGCTGATTTCCCGGGTACGCCAAGAGACCAGGCTATAGCAATTAATTTAAATAATGATATTTATATATTTGGCGGAGCAGGAAAAGAAAATATTGAGAGTGAAACAATAAGCTCATTAACAGATGTTTATCGTTATTCACCAAGTGAAGACAAATGGAGAAAAATAAACACCAGTTCACCTTATGGCTTGGTTGGTCATGCAGGAGTTAGTATCAGAACCAATAAAGCCATCATTCTCGGAGGAGTAAACAAGCAAATATTTGATAAATATTTCATTGATTTAAATAATACTAAAAACAATTCACCCATGAAAAATAAAGTTATTAATGATTACTTTAACAAACCTATAGAAAGCTATTTTTTTAATAGAGTAATACTGACTTATAATGCAGATAATAATCAATGGAATTCATTAGGTACTATTCCTTTTAATGGAACTGCGGGTTCTTCATTAGTAAAAAATAACAATACAATAACCTTGATTAACGGCGAATTAAAACCCGGGTTACGTACCAGTGAAATACAAACGGCTCTATTAGAAAATAATCAACTACAGTGGAATACTACTGTACAGAAACTTCCTCCACCATCACCTGAGCAGCAGCAAGATGGCTTAGCTGGTGCATTTGCAGGTTATAGCGCTCATACTTTACTTGTTGCTGGTGGTACTAACTTTCCGGGCTCTCAGGCTAAGTATTCACAGAAACATTATTTTGCACATCAGGATTTAGATAAAAAATGGCATAAAGAAATTTATGGGTTGATTGATGATCAATGGAAAGTAATTGGTGAACTGCCGATCCCTCTTGGTTATGGAATCACTATTGAGAATGGTAATTCACTATATTTAATCGGTGGTGAAACTACAAAAGGTGAGGCAGTTAATTCTGTAATCACTTTAACAATAAAAGATAAAGATCTAATTATTAACTAAACCAATCACATATATAAATTATAATAATCAACCAAGAACTCCATATTAAATTTATGGCATCTTATCCACTCAGGTAAAAATTATGCTTAATAATAAAATCTTGCTGGCATGTTGTACTTTTTTCATATCACTTCAATTAAATGCGACTACACTAGACTTTCGTCATGAATATTCAGATTCATCGAGAATAAATAAAGACCGCATTGCGTTTATTCATTCATTTTCAAATGGCATAGGTTTTTATATTGATGCCAGTATAAAATCAGGTGGTGTTGATGGTGAAAAAGATAAAGTATTTAGTGATGTTGTTAATAATGCCATCGAAATGGGGCTGAGTTACAATCATAAGATAAATAATAATATAACGTTACAACCAGGCTTAATATTAGAAACAGTTACGGACACATCAATTTACAAACCTTATTTAAAGGCACAATATAATTTTGATAATGGTTTATATGTTGCTGGTCGTTATCGTTTTGATTATGCCAGAAAAACAAAACAAGGTGTTGACGACGAGAAAACAAATCGCTTTGATACTTTTATTGGTTATAAATATAGTAAATACAAAGTTGAATATGACTATACACAAATGTATAGCGATGCTATAAAATATGATAATAAGAAACGTAATTATGAACATAATGTCTCTTTTTCTTACCAATTGAATGACATATTTACTCCTTATATTGAAGTTGGAAATGTTGCAGTAAGACCGACCAGTGACGCCCGTCAAACCCGGTATCGCTTAGGATTACAATTCCACTTTTAAGTCCTCTATAACATAATGCCAAACCTTGTAGTGAATAATCACCCCATTATTCACTACATTATTTTATATGTTTATCAACCAATTAAATGCAACACTCTATTATTTGATCTCCTTCACAAATTACACCTTTCTCAATTGAGAAATTATACTCCATAAAATAACATTAAATGGAGTTACATTTCAAAAAAGAATGGTGAATTCAAAATGGCATTAATTGAAAAAATGACTAAGGATATTCAACAAAAAGGAGGGCTGATCGTTTCTTGTCAGCCTGTCGATAATAGCCCTATGGATAAGCCAGAAATTGTGGCAGCAATGGCCCGGGCTGCTGTAAATGCAGGTGCCGTAGCAGTACGAATTGAGGGGATAGATAATTTAAAAGCAACCCGCCCCCTTATTGATGTACCAATTATCGGTATTGTCAAACGTGATTTACCGGATAGTCCGGTCAGGATCACGCCTTGGTTAAGTGATGCAGAAGCATTAGCGACAGAAGGTGCCGATATTATCGCTTTTGATGGTACGGATCGTGTACGTCCAGTTCCAATTAATGAGTTACTGGCTTGCATACACCACCTTAATAAATTAGCGATGGCAGATTGCTCCACATTTAATGAGGGAATGCATTGCCGGAAATTAGGAGCAGAATTTATTGGTTCAACAATGTCGGGCTACACAGGTGGCGAAATACCGAAATTACCTGATTTACAATTAGTCACTGCATTGGCTGAAAATGGGTGTCGTGTAATAGCCGAAGGCCGTTATAACACCCCACTAATTGCAGCAAGAGCCATACAAGCCGGAGCCTGGGCTGTCACTGTTGGTTCCGCATTAACCCGACTTGAACATGTTTGTGGTTGGTTTACTCATGCGCTCAAGTTACAGCAGGAGTTAGTTAAATGAATATATTAGCAATTGATATTGGAGGAACAAAGATTTCGGCTGCATTAATCAGCCGGGATAATCAACTTACACAGCATACTCAAATTACAACCCCTGCAAGTGCATCACCAACTCAGCTCTATGAAGCGCTGGCCGCGATAACAACACCACTAAAAGCACATGCAGATGGTGTCGCCGTAGCCTCTACAGGGATCATCTGTGATGGTGTATTAACGGCATTAAACCCCGATAATCTGGGGGGATTAAAAAATTTCCCGTTGAAAAAAATACTCTCTGCATTAACGGATCTGCCTTGCTGGTTACTCAATGATGCTCAGGCTGCTGCATGGGCTGAATATGATTACCGCCATGAAAATATCTCTGATATGGCATTTGTTACAGTATCGACAGGTGTTGGTGGCGGCTTGATTCAGCAAGGACAATTACAGGCAGGAAAACGAGGTATTGCAGGCCATCTTGGCCATACCATTGCTGATCCTCATGGCCCTCTTTGCGGCTGTGGTCGTTATGGATGTGTCGAAGCTATCGCTTCCGGCCGTGCCATTGCTTCACAAGCTGTAAATGAACTTGCAGGGAAAGATGCGAAAGCTATTTTTGCTGCCTATCACCAGGGAAGCCTTCAGGCGAAGACAATAATTGAAAACTCAGCAAATACTATAGCTAATTTAGTTGCTGATATTAAAGCAACAATAGATGCCGACTGTGTTGTTCTTGGTGGAAGTATCGGGTTAGCAAACGGATATATTGAGCTCGTTCAAACAGCTATCAGACAACAACCGGAGGCATTACAGGTGCCTATTTTAGCAGCTCACTATCATCATGATGCCGGACTTTGGGGTGCGGCTCTCTGGGCCAGAGTAAACTAAAAAACTGTCGTACTTCTTACCTTTTACCTTACATATGGCAGGACTAAAAAAATGCAACTACATGATTTTGGTTTCGTTAATTATGCAGTGCTGTTTGGTTATTTAGCAGCAATGCTACTCGTTGGTGTTTATTTCTCTAAACGCCAGAAAACGGCAGATGATTATTTTCGTGCCGGGGGACGGGTTCCCGGTTGGGCTGCCGGCGTTTCTGTCTTTGCAACTACATTAAGCTCAATTACCTTTATGTCAATTCCGGCGAAAGCTTATACCTCTGATTGGACTTTTATTATTGGCCAATATTTAGCGATCGTCATTTTGCCATTAGTATTTTATTTCTACATCCCTTTCTTTAGAAAATTAAAAATCACCTCTGCTTATGAATATTTAGAAGCCCGTTTTGATATACGAAGTCGTTTATTCGCCAGCCTGTCATTTATGTTATTTCATATTGGTCGAATTGCAATTATCACTTATTTGACCGTACTCGCACTACGTCCTTTCATAGGGATAGACCCGATTATATTAGTTGTACTGATTAGCCTGTTATGTATTATTTATACATGGATGGGAGGGATTGAAGGTGTTATTTGGACTGATGTCATTCAGGGATTATTACTTTCAGGTGGTGCTGTTTTAATCTTTATCATGATCTGTTTTAAAGTTGATGGAGGAATTAGTGAGATTTTTACCACAACAGCACAGGCTGATAAATTTTTCCCAGATGCACAGTTACGCTGGAGCTGGACTGACAGTACTATTCCTGTATTAATGATTGGTTTTTTATTTGCCAATATTCAACAATTTACTGCAAGCCAAGATGTTGTCCAGCGCTACATTGTGACTGATTCTATCGAACAGACTAAACGTACTTTAATTACAAATGCTAAATTAGTTGCTGTTATTCCTGTTTTCTTTTTTGCCATTGGTTCAGCCCTGTTTGTGTATTACAAACAAAATCCAGGTTTGTTACCTGAAGGTTTTAATACCGGAGGTATCTTACCCTTATTTATTGTTACAGAAATGCCAGTGGGTATTTCCGGGCTAATCATTGCAGCTATCTTTGCCGCTGCTCAATCGAGCATTTCCAGTAGCTTAAACAGTATTTCAAGTTGCTTTAATTCTGATATCTATATTCGCTTAAGTAAAATTGAACGACGTTCAGAACAAAAAATGAAAATCGCCAGATTAGTTATAATTATTGCTGGAGTATTCAGTAGCTTAGCAACAATTTGGTTGGTTTTATCTGACGAATCTGAAATATGGGATGCTTTTAACAGCTTAATCGGTTTAATGGGTGGTCCTATGACCGGACTATTTATGTTAGGTATTTTTGTTAAACGTGCTAATGCAGGTAGTGCGGTCGCAGGCATTATAGTAAGTATCATTGCTGTATTAGCAGCCCGTTATGGCAGTGACCTTAACTTTTTCTTCTATGGTGTAATTGGTGCTATGTCAGTAGTTATTGTTGGTACAATTACTGCGCCATTTTTCTCCGCAGCAAAACAAATTTCATTGGATGATAGTGAAATATCCGGGAACTAACAGGAGGTATCTATGTTATTTGGTCATATATCTGACGTGGCAATAATGCCTGAAATGAATTTGGTATTACGTAATATAATTGAAAAGGTACTCGCACTCGATCCATTATCTTTAGAACCCGGAAGCTATCCTATTGATGATAATGATGTATTTATGAACGTAATGTCATTTGAAACACAATCCCGGGAACAAAAATGTGCAGAATTACATCGTCGCTACATTGATATACAAATATTACTATCCGGTGAAGAAGTTATAGATTATGGCGTTCGTCATTCAGCTAAAAATGCCACTGTTTATCATAAAGATGATGACTATCAACTCACTGATACTATTGAAAATAGTCAAACATTATCCTTAACCCCCTCTATGTTTGCTGTTTTTATGCCTTACGAGCCCCATAGACCCGGAATAGCTTCAGAACAAGGAAATAGTATCCTAAAAAAAGCCGTGATTAAGGTAAACCCTGCCCTGCTGGAAAATTAATTTTTGCCGATTCAGTTAAACGCTTTATTCTAAAATATCAGAAATTTTCACTTTGATATCAATGGAATAAAGCGTTTTGCCATTATCACATAATTATCAGAGCAAGGCTTTTTTTAACCCGCCAGAATTGGTACTCTTGTTAGCAGAATTCCACTCCCTTTGAACTTCAGCAAACAAGGATAATTTTCATGACAAAACAGTCAGTTACCAGACTGAAGCCAGGTAAAATACTCGACACACTGGGGGCAATGAAAAATAGCCTGACGCGAGTATCACAGCGTATTGCTGAATATATCCTGTTTCATCCTGTTGAAGTCACTCAGCTTTCCATCGCACAACTTTCCCGGGCGACTAAAGCTGGCGAAGCAACTGTAGTACGTTTTTGCCGCACTCTGGGCTATAAGGGCTTTCAGGACTTTAAAATGGATTTAGCCATTGAAATGGCGACATCGGATAGTGAAGAATCACCAATCCTTGATGCTGAAGTTAACCATCAGGATGATATCCATACTATAGGTTTAAAATTACAAGCAACCATCAATAATGTGTTATCAGAAACATTAAATTTACTTGATATGACGCAAGTTAAAGGCGCTGTAAATGCGTTGCTATCATCGAATTATGTTTTTATCTGCGGCGTGGGTTCCTCGGGGATCACAGCAGAGGATCTAAAAAATAAACTGATGCGTATTGGATATCGGGTGGATGCTGTTACCAATAACCATTTTATGTATATGCAGGCTTCCTTATTGAAACCGGGTGATATCGCGATCGGTATCAGCCATTCCGGAAATTCACCGGAAACAGTTCATGCACTGAAACTTGCAAAAGAAGCAGGGGCTACCACAATTGTGCTAACGCATAATTTAGGTTCACACATTATGGAATATGCCAATTATTATCTGATTAATGGTAATCGCCAGGGGAAATTACAAGGTGATTCTATTGGTACAAAAACAGCACAACTGTTTGTTTTAGATTTACTGTATACCCTACTTGTCCAGGCTCAGCCTGAAATGGTCAAAGAGCAAAAACTGCGTACACTAAATGCATTGAAAAGTACCAATTCAGCATGAGTTTATAATTAGTGTTATGTGGTCTTGAATAAAACCAGCTAAAGATCACACTTTCATTTTTCTCTTTCTTTAACGCTAATTTCATTATTGCGTTCTGAACGATTGAGTCTTAATATAGAGTCAAACTCCATTAAATAATCAATAAAGAAACATGGCTCCAAAAGGAATAATAATGAAAAAACTCTCTGGGTTAATCGCTGCACCTCATACACCTTTTGCTGCCGATGGCAGTGTTAATTATCCTGTCATTGATAAAATTGCAGAACATCTTATTGCAACTGGTGTTACAGGTGCTTACGTATTAGGAACAACAGGAGAAGGTATCCATTGTTCTGTCGAAGAACGCAAAAAAGTCGCTGAATACTGGGCTGCTGCCAGTCAGGGACAATTAGATATAATTGTTCATACAGGTGCTCTCAGTATTGCAGACACTATAGAGCTATCCCGTCATGCTGAAACATTAGATATTCAAGCTACATCAGTGATTGGCCCTTGTTTCTTTAAACCGGGCAATGTAGATGACTTAGTTGAATATTGTCGTTTAGCAGCGATGAACTCGCCTTCTAAAGGCTTTTATTACTACCACTCTACTATGTCAGGACTAAACATTGACATGGAAAAATTTTTACAAGCGGCAGGAAAAACAATTCCGAATTTATCCGGAATGAAATTTAATTCTCCTGATATGTACGAATTTCAGCGTTGCTTACGTGTTGATGGCGGTAAATACGACATTCCATTTGGTGTAGATGAATTTATACCGGCAGGGTTAGCGTGTGGGGCATTAAGCGCTGTAGGAAGCACCTATAACTATGCTGCTCCTTTATATCTTGAAATAATTGATAAATTTAACAATGGTGATTACAAGGGGATCACTGCGTGTATGGATAAAGTAATTGCAATTATTCGTGTGCTGGTAGAATACGGTGGTGTTGCTGCAGGTAAAGTTGCAATGCAATTACATGGCATTGATGTTGGTGACCCCCGCCGTCCACTACGCCCATTAACTGCAGCACAAAAAACGGATGCACTGGCAAAATTTAAAGCAGCTGGTTTCCTATAATTAACCTTACTCTTGTTGAGTATTAACAATACAAGCTTGCTTTTTTACATCTCCCCCATTTTATGATGACAGTGGCTTTCGAAGTGAAAGCCACCTTTTATTTCTTAAAATATTCTCCGGTCAGTCATCCGATTAAGCTGAATAACATCATGTATAAAACAAAAAAGAATATATTGTCACCTGTATAAGAAATTTGCTTTTATTACAGATAATTATATTTTACTACACTTTATTTTTTATTTTTAGCAGTGAATAATGCAACCGTACCCTGAATATTAACTGAAACATCTTCAAACAAAGACGAAAGCATAGTTTCAAGTGAATCCGCAGAGTCATAAACGTTGCTAAAAATCCCTTTTTTGTTATAGACTGACATTAACTTACTTCCAAAACGGTTATGCTTAACCCCCTCTCCAAGAATAGTCGCGCCATATAAAATTCCATCATCTTTAAGTGTTTCAGTGATATTTATTATCGCTTGTTTCTTATCACTCATTTTCCCCGGCAAACAATGTAATAAATAAAATATGGATACTGAATCAAATACCCCCCTCAACTCATCAGTAAATCTATTGAAGATATCATGACATAAACAAGAATTTAATTTTTCATCAGAAATATATTTTTTAGCACATTCCAAACTATGAACATTAAGATCGGAAAGCGTTATTTTATTAATTTTATCTGCGGATTTCTTTAAATAAAAACCAGTTCCAACACCAATATCCATATGGTTGTTACCAAGATGAAATTTAAAGTGAGGAATTAAAAATTTATCAGTATTACAATGCCATGCATAGTTATTAGATATCTTTAGCACCCACCAGTCATATAGAGACAAAGAGAGAGGTGTATATACTTTAGAACCATCGTTTGTGTTCAATGACATAAAATCCCCAGAATGGAAAACATATATATTATTTTTTTATTATTTGTTTTAACAGTCGAAAATAATGAGTAATAAATCAGGTTATCATATGTTATAAGTGCATGATAATATACCTGATATTATTCAGAATTATTTATATCACATACCATCCCTGGTATGCTTCATCCGTAATAATCATAAATCACATGTTTTTCTAAAAATTTCTCAGAAACCATTTATACAGATACTGAATAAAAACCACGAGGTCACGAAATACAAAATAACCAAACGCAATTATAACGATTAAAATTAACACCATTCACACAAGTAAATTAACAAGTTATATTTTCATTATCTTTTTATTTCTTTCGAAGTATTTTCATTGAGCTAATACTGTGTGGAAAATCATCTGCATTTCCCTTTCCTGAAGAGCGGGTATAATAGTCACCCTGAAAGTTTTTTTCTTTGAAAAACCGCACTGTCCATCCATCCGGAATATCAAACGACATGATCTTGTTATCAAAATTATATGTACTAAAATCATCAATACTTTCATTGACCAGCAAATGCTGACCTGTTTGATCAAATCCATTAAATAATACAATAGCAGAGAGCCCCTGGTGACGACTATCTCCATTACTCAGTATCACCGTTGCTGTAGTACACATGGCATCTTTTGGCGTACAAAAAATACTATTACTACCCTCTTTATTTTGACAAGACTGACTGGCGTTGAATTGTGCTTGTGTTTTTTTCACATCAACACCGGCATACATCTTGTTAAATGGGGTTAATACACATACATATACACTTTCTTTAAACTCCCGATTATCAGGGTAAGAGTACACAGGGGAATTCACCGTCACGTGAATATTATCAGCTATAGCAACCAAAGGTAGTCCTATCAATAAAAACAAACCTATCACTCGTTTTTTCATATTAAATTCCAAATCTATTTTTACCACTGCGGATAAAAAGGGTCTGTATCCGGGCTATACGGAATCAGATGTCTTCCCCATATGCTTTGCAGCTTTCAATTGAAAATCTTCCCTAAAAGACTATCCTGTAAAGATAAATAGCACATATGCCCCGTTGCGGCAAACCAGAACAACACAGGGAAAAGAACGGTCAGATGGTACAAAAAATAAAATCGTAGTATCAACTTCCCGTGCACTATTTATCTCATTTTTTATTTTAAGTATTTCTGATTTTGGTTTTCTCATCATTCTGAATTAATCTGCCATTTTTCAGGTAGTTAATTTTGTCAGCCATCAATTGTGCTTCATCTTCGCTGTGAGTCACTAACAGTGCTGTTTGCCCGGCTTCCCGTAAAATATCTCTCACTTCCAGCCCTAAACGTTTACGGCTATCCGGATCTAAGCTCGACAAAGGCTCATCTAACAACAATACTGCCGGCTGTGTCGCCAATGCACGTGCTAAAGCAATACGTTGCTGTTGCCCACCAGACATTTCATGTGGATAACGCCCGGCAAGTTCTTTTAATTCTACTAAATCCAGCAGTGTTTGAACTCGTGTTTGCTGATATCCTTTCGGTTGTTTTCTCAGACCGAAAGCAATATTTTGCGCTGCGGTTAAATGGGGGAACAGCGCGTAATCCTGAAATACCATTCCCACATTGCGTTGTTCCGGCGGAAGATGAAGGCCCTCTCCTGCAACACAGCGGCCACCAACATGGATGGTTCCCTGCTCTGTACGTTCAAACCCTGCAATAGCACGTAATGCAGTGCTTTTTCCGCAGCCGGAAGTACCGAGAAGACAGCCGATCTCCCCTGCATTAATGTGCAAAGAAAAGCCTTTCAGAACATGATTACGTTGATGTTTACTCCCGTAAGAGACATGCACATTATCAAGAACTAACGTTGTGTCTGACACCTGATGACGACTCCCTTCTGATTATCGTTGTTTTGGCCCGGATGAAGATAATTGACTACGTGCTAATAGTATTACCGGGAGCGTTCCGGCCAATACAATCAGTAATGCTGCAACAGCCCCCTCCTCATAGGTACCTCTCGCCGCTTCTGCATACAAAGATGTTGCTAATGTTTCAAAGTTAACCGGACGAAGTAATAAAGTAGCCGGTAACTCTTTCATCACATCAGCAAAAACCAGCAAAGCACCTGTCACTAATGCCGGACGCAATAACGGTAAATGTACGCGGAAAAAGGTTCCCGACTCACTTTCACCAAGTAATCTTGAGGCCTGTTCCATGCCCGGCGGAATACGGGTTAACCCGGCATCAATCGCCCCGACTGAAATCGCCATAAAGCGGATAGAACAACAGATAACTAATAAAACCCCCGAAGAGAGCAGCGGTAAACCGCGATAATTGAACAATTCGGCCAGTATATTATCCAACGACATACCCGGTGTTAATAACCCGATGGCCAATACCGTTCCCGGCACCGCATAGCCCAATGAGGCAACTTTCATCAATGTACGTCTGGCCTCCGGAGCCCCCCCCGAAATCGCACTTGATCTCGCATACCACGCCACAATCAGGCTGACAAAAGTCACCACAAGGGTAACTCCTGCCGCTAATAATAATGAGTTTTGTAATGATTGCAGGAGGCTGGCAGAAATTTCCATACTATCACTAAAACGCCTGATACTTTCCCAACCCAGAAATAGTGCAGGGGCAACAAAGCCCAGTAAAACAGGCAGAGAAGTCAATAAAGTCGCCAGGCATGCGTGAATTCCCGTTAATCGTGCCGGTAAAATCCCCCGCATTTGCCGGCCGGAATTATAACGCTGATTCTTGCGCCCATAATATTCCAGGGCCAGCAACAGAATAATTACCGTCAACATGGAGCACGCAATTTGCGCTGCTGCCGCCAAATCAGAACGCGTCACCCACGTGGTATACACTGTGACTGTCAGAGTATTCACGCCAAGGAATTCGGATGCGCCAATATCATTCAGTGTTTCCAGTAATGCTAAGCTTGTTCCTACCACCAGTGCGGGACGTGCCATTGGCAGCGCCACCCGGAAAAATGAGCCGGTTGAACTTAAACCAAGTGTGCGGGCTGCTTCCAGTAAATGCGCCGGCTGGCTCATAAACATAGCCCGCATGGTGAGATAAACATACGGATATAACACCAGACCCAATAACAAAATCGCGCCGGTCATGGAGCGAAGATCCGGAAGCCTGAACTCACGGGGGTTGCTATAGCCCAACAGGCTGCGAATGACTTCCTGAACCGGCCCGATGGGATGCAGTAAATCAAGCCAGGCAAATGCCACTATGTAGGTTGGCATGGCGAGGGGAAGCAGCAATGCCCAACTAAATAGCCGCTTTCCCGGGAAATCGAATGCAGTGACTAACCAGGCGCAACCCGCACCAATAAGCATGACCAGTACGCCGACACCAAGTAATAAAATCAGGGTATTGAGTATCGCATCAGGCAACACATACTTCAGTAAATGTTCCCAATGACTGACACCTGAGCTTACCGCGAGCCATAACAGGAATAACAAAGGGGTCATTACACCAAGCATAATGACCACCACAGTAAGACTTAAAGGCGAAAAACCGAAACGCGGCGCTCCTGCGGCGCCACGTAAATCAGATAAGCCTGTTTTATTGATCGAATCCAACTTTATCTACCAACTGGCTGGCTTGTTTACGGTGTTTAACGATTTCAGCCAGTGGAATGTTATCAACATTGATTTCACCAATCGCACTGTTGATCGTCGCATCCAAAGGAACCCCTTTACGGATTGGATATTCGTAGTTAGCTTGCGCATACAGCTGCTGAGCAGGAACTGAAACTAAATACTCCATCAATTTCACAGCTTGTTCTTTATGTGGCGCATTGCGGGCAACTGCAGCACCAGTGATATTGACGTGCGTTCCGCCACTGGTAAAGGTTGGCTGAACGACTTTAATGGCATCCCCCCACTGACGGGCATCAGTGCCTTCTTTCGCATTTTTCATATGACCAACATAGTAGGAGTTCGCTAAGCCAACATCACAGATACCACCGAGGATGTCACGGGCAACATCACGATCGCCACCAGCAGCTTTACGGGCTAAGTTATTTTTCACGCCACGTAACCACGCTTCTGTTTTCGCTTCACCATCATGAGCAATCATTGCGGCTACTAATGCTGTGTTATAGGGGTGTTGTCCCGCACGAATACAGATTTTGCCTTTCCATTGCGGGTCTGCCAGGTTTTCATACGTGATGCTGTTTAATGGTATGGATTTTTCTGCATACAACACACGTGCACGCATTGACAAACCAAACCATTGGTTGTCTTTATCACGTAAAGAAGCCGGAATAACTTCTGTTAATACTTCGGATTGAACAGGTTGAGTTACACCTGCTTCAACTAAATCGATGAGGTTACCTGCATCAACTGTCATTAATAAGTCAGCCGGAGAGTTTTTACCTTCGGCTTTTACTCGTTCTAACATACCATCTTTGATATAGACAGTATTTACATCAATGGCAGTTTCTTTCGTAAAGGCATCGAGAAGAGGCTGAATTAAGCCCGGTTCACGTGTGGTATATAAAGTGAGGGAATCTTTTGCCATCGCTGGTAATGCACAGGTAACCATAAGCGATGATGCCAACGTAATCAAACGAGTCTTATTACATAAAAAAAACATTTTTTTCAACATGTTGCGATCTTCTCCATAGTGAAGTGATGCTTAATTTAATCTATTGAATATCTTGCAGGCTGTAAAAAAGTATATATGATAATAAGTCTCGTTTGCAAATTAGTTTCATTAAAAAATAGTAAAGTTAAGTTATAACTAAAATGAATGCATTCTAAGGTAATCGAAGATCTCTGTTCGGGCCAAACTCCGGCCTTATAAATACGCTTTCTGATGCGCTCTTTTTTCAGTAAAACGATTAGATCAAAGCATTATCGCGGCAGTTGCCACTCCGGCTGATACTCTGTACCAGGTTGTTGGCCCGGCAGAAGCGCAGCCAGTGCCAGTTTGCGTGAGAGGGTAGGTTCCATAGCCCCCCTCACCCGGGCTGAATTATCTGCTGTGGTGGGGTGTCAGCTCAGAACATAACGGTCAATGTATAAAAAGGGGCATATTGTGGGTCCTGGCAAAAAGATATCCTCAACACTACTCCGCCGCAACGAATATTATAGAAATAACGTAGCACTTGTAATGTGCACCATAAAACACCTTACTTCATTCAATATCCTAACCGGAATATTTTTCATTACCTCTGAAAGTAATTTATTAAAATAGATACAGCCTGATAAACCATCCCGTATTTTTCACCTGTCACTGTTATTCCCTTACTATTCTCAAATTGTTACACATTACCGCCTTATTACAACACAGGTGAGTAGAGGCATACGCGTCTGAGTGGTATTTTTCTTATTAACGAGCTGTATATCTGAATTAATTCCGGCAGACGGTATTTTCCGGCTGTTTCATTATTTTATTTCCTATAAAAAATAATATTCCGTTTTATTTCCGGAGGATTTTCTTACAGCTCACAGCACCACATTCAATCTGATAAATAATTTTAATTCGCTTTTTAAAGCAAGGATTTGGATATGACATTTAATAATTCAGTGCTGATTGCACTGTTTTCCGCTTCTTTCAGCGCTTATGCCACGGAACCACCACCACCTTATCAGTCAGAAGTTGAAGTTCCTGATATTAACACCATTCTCAGCAGTGCCACTGATGGCTGGCCGACCGCAAAAGATAAGTGGGATAATAAATATCAGTCAATTATCACCGGTAACCAATATATTAATGGTCAGACATTAACCAGAACCTGGTTCCCGGAACAATTTCTTTATGTTGAGAATAATTCTTACAGCCTGAATAACACCATTGATTCCTTCCAGACCACATTCCGGAGCGGCAGTGTCGCTATCGGAAATATAGTCAAAGGCGGAATTACCAATCCGTCCGATCCTTCCAAAGTCTATCGCGGATTTATGTCGATGATGGAAGACTCCATAGCGTATAACACTATTGTTGAAGATAACGGCAGCCTCAGCCTGGGGAATGACGCCAAAGCGTATAACACCACAGTGAATACCGGCGGCAGAATGGTTGTCGGTACACGGGGCTATGCACAGGCAATTTTGATCGACGGCGGTTATCTGGAGCAATCCGTTACCAGCACCTCAAATACCAAAGATGTCATTGTCGTGAATGGCGGCCAGCATATTATCTACGGCGGTACGGCAACCAACAGCCATATCGGCAGCGGCAGCTATCAGATGAGCAGCGGCACCACGATAGATACGGTGCTGTATGACGGTGCAGTTCAGCAGATTTATGCCGGGAAAGATGGTGTGACTGACCGCAATACCATCGTTAACCACGGTGCATTACAGTTTGTGACCCACGGTAATACAGAAGATACCCGTGTTTACGGTACCCAGATTATTACCGGTGTTGACGGGGAATGGGAAAACGGCGAGTGGACATCCGACGATTCTTTCCGGATTGATGATCAGACAGCCAAAAATGCCACCATTTATGCCGGCGGTGTGCAGCGTATTCAGACTGGCGAAGCCATTGATACCCGGGTTTACGGACAGCAGATTGTCAGCGGCAAAAAAGGCGGCTGGAGCGGCGGACAATGGGTTGAGCAGGACGCCTGGATTGGCAAAGATCAGGTTGCCACCGGCTCAGTGATCCACCAGGGCGGTGAACAGATTGTTGAATACTATGCCGATGCGGTTGGTACGCTGGTTAACGGCGGTACACAGCTGGTCAAGGAGTTTGGTCATATTCAGGATACTACCGTTGAGAACGGAGGTTCATCCTTTATCGCTTACGGTGCCTACTCCACCGGTGACCTGAATGTTAATGACGGTTCAGTAACGATGGAAGGCGGTAGTCTTCACAGCTGGACCGGCGCACTGGATGCAAAAGGCGCTTATGTTACCCGTCTTAATCTGGCCGGTGACAATGCGTTTATGTATCTGAAGCATAATGACACCACCAGCGAATCCGAAGCAACGATTGAAACACTGGCTAACAACGGTACCGTGGTATTCGGCAGCAGCGACGGCACTGACGCCGGTAAATACAGCCGGTTACAGATTTCAGATCTGACCGGTTCCGGCACCTTTGTGATGAACACCAATATTAACGGTGGTACCGGTGATTTCCTGAATATCAGCAACAGTATCAGCGGTGAGTTTAATGTCAGAGTAATGGATTCCGGTCAGGAGCTGAAAAGCCGCGGCGGTGTGAATCCTCATCATCTGATCTTTGCCAACGGCAGTGACAGCAACAGCTTTGCACTGGTGAACGGCAGTGTTGACCTGGGTGCTTATAAATATTACCTGGTACAGGGTGATGAGCAGGACAGCGATAACTGGTATTTATCGCCGAAAGCAACCGATCCGGCACCAAATCCGGATCCGGAGCCGGGTCCTGATCCGAAACCTGAAATCTCCGAAAGCGGGAAAAACGCTATCGCGATGGCCAACGTGACGCCAACTATCTGGAACAGCGAATTATCCACACTGAGAACCCGGCTGGGCGATCTTCGTGATAACCAGACGGCACAGGATGGTGTGTGGGGCAAATATATCGGCAGCCGTAACCGCATCTCAACCAGTAATGTCGGTTACACCCAGGATATGAACGGGCTGATGCTGGGCGGCGACCACGCGATTGCGCTGGAAAACGGCCGCCTTCTGGTCGGGGGAATGTTCTCCTATACCCATTCAGAACTGGATGCCCGCACCAGTGACGGCAAGGTGGACAGCTTAGGTCTTGGTGTCTACACCACCTGGATGCATAACAGCGGTTACTATGTGGATGGCGTGCTGAAAGCCAACCATTTCAGAACCAAAAACAGCGCACAGTTTAATGACGGCAAAACCACCGCCAAAGATAACACCAACGGCATCGGTTTCTCTGTGGAAGGCGGTAAACACATCACCGCAGGCAGTTACTTTATCGAGCCTTATGTACTGGGATCTTACTTCCGCGGCGAAAAAACAGCCTACCGTTTTAGCAGTGACATGAAAGTGAAAGCGGATGCTGCAGAATCTGTTAAAGGTGAAATCGGTACCACCTTCGGTAAGACGTTTGTCACTGAAAGCGGCGGTCTGATTAAACCTTATGCCCGCCTGGCGGTCAGCCACGAGTTCAAAAAGAACAATGATGTGGTGATTAATGACACTGAATCATTCAGCAATGATATGTCCGGAACCGTCGGTAAATACGGCGTGGGTCTGACAGCGCAGATGAATAATCAGTGGTCCGCCTATGCAGAGTTCAACTATGCCAAAGGCAGCCATGTGGAAACCCCTTACAGCGGCAACCTGGGTATCCGTTATAGTTTCTGATAACTTACACAGAAATAACAAAACCGGCCTTTAACAGAGCCGGTTTTTATTTTACAGAACAACGTATCCGTTTCAGCGGCGGTAGGTATGCTGAGACTGATACCACCACAGCAAGCTGAAAATCGAGGCAGATAATACCAGTGATGAAATGGCTGCCGGTGTTGCTCTGTTATTTGAACCATTCAGAAGTGGTGTTGTGTCATCGTATGGCCCTTCTGTAATATTAAACGCTTCATATGGATAATTAACGTTATCCCCTCCGAAATCAGATTCCGATCTCAAACTAATATCATCCCAGCTATAATCGGATAACTGATCATCCTCATAGTTATTTTTATCAAGTCCCCCGATACCAAATATTTCATCAGTACCGGCCTCAGACCCGTAATCTATGGCGAAATCACTTTCGTCCCAAAGATATTCCTGCTCTCCGTCGCTGTCCGGCAGAAAGCCATCCCAGGCCAGATCTTCCTCATTATTTTCCGGTGAATACGTCAAAACTGATTCTGTGATACGAACTCTGCCTGAAAAATCGTCTGACTCAGTTTCCATCGGTAGCAACAGCTGCATTCCCTGCTCATCAGCACCATCACCTGTCCCCCTGAAACGCTGTAATGCAGAACGGAGCCCGCTGATAACACTTCGGATTGCCCGCCCTATCCGGGCAATTCCCTGTGCGATAGCGATTAAAGGACGGCTCAGTACTCTGCCGGCACTGCGTAACCGGTCACCAATGCTCTTCTGAGGTACCGGTTCGGTGGTGGTGTTATATACCGATGATGCTATTCTCCGATACTCGGATGAAGGCCGCAATTCCTGCAACTCAATTGTCTGTGACGTCAGACCGGCGCTATCGCTGTATGTCACCGGGTTATTGCGCACCATACAATAAGCATTCATACCATCAGCTATTCCCAGCGGGTCCGGCGAGATCCAGCGGCACAACCACGGCGCATAATAACGGAATCCGTAATCGTAAAGCCCGGTAAGATTATCCCGTTCTTTATTGCTGTAACGGTGATATTTATAGTCTGCTTCACTCTCACTCCGCGAACTGAACAGTGAGGTGCCGCCGAACGGATAATATTCCTCCTGCGTAATAATATCGCCCTCTGCACTCAGCTCCAGCGCGACCGAGCCCTGCGCATCAAGGCAGTTATAACGCATCAGAGAAAGGGGCATTTCTTTCTTTTCCGGCTCCCGCTCAGACAGGCATACCACCGCTGAATGCCCGGCCAGCGGAAAGCTCAGTGAATAATGACTACCCTGTGGTTTACCGTCGTAGTCATACTCACACAAACGCATGCCGGAAATATATGTCACCGTTTCCCGGCGGCGGGCCTGAGTGATACCGTCAGCAATCCGGCTGCTGAGTTTACTGCAACGCTGACCGCTGCTGTCATACTGATAAAACTCATAGTCCGACGCGCCATTTGCCCGCCGTGCACCATCCGCACGGACAAGTTGCTGCTGTGAGTCGCGGGTAAAATGCACGCCGTTACTTTCTTTCAGATTACCGAAACTATCAAAAAAGCGTTCCACTTCATACGGTGAAACCGGCTGCGGTAAACTGCGGTTACTCTCCGGCGAGACAGAAAAAACCTGAGTCCAGTTATTTTGTCCGGCACTGTGACGAAGCTGCGTCATATTGCTCGCATTATCATAGTCATACCATCTCTGATAATTCACTAACTGCTGTGATCCGCTGATAAGCGGCGTTAATGTACTTTTTCCGCCATTCAGCGCTTCACGGCCTTCAGCGCGGCGTAAGCGGTAGCAGGAATCGTAGTGATACTGATTATGTGCCGTGATCCGCAGATTATCAAAATACTGATCCTCCCGGCCCAGATCATAACGCTCAGTAACATTTCCCGCAGGATCATACTGATACGAAATATCCTGAATCGGGTAACGTTTTTTATTTCCCCCCGGACGCCAGGTTGAAATACGCAACAGCCGTTTTGTGAAATGTTCCTGTGCATAATAACGGGTCACACCATTACCCAGCATTTCCTGCTGACACGCACCATTCGCATGATAATCTGCCGATATCAGTAATGCATGCAGGTTTCCGCCCTCATCAGTCAGATGACTGCTGATAAGCTGTCCGCGCCGGTTGTACCCATTGAGGCGTGTATAAACAGCGCGTTCCTGTCCGGATTCATGACAGGACAACGATAATTGCCGGACGTTACCTGATGCCGATAAATCATTACGGTGAATCCACATCCGCATTTCTTCTTCAGGCGGATGATTCAAATCAGCACTCTGGTCACGTACTGACCAGAAACGGCGGCAGAACGTTTTATTTTTGCCGGAAATATCAAACTCCGTAAATGTTTCAGTTCCGGCGTTATTCTGTATCTCTGTACACTGCCCCCGGCAATTATATTCTTCGGCATTATCAACACCATCACTGTAACGCCGGGTCTGTAATAAGATCTCTTCTGTTCCGTTAAGACTGTGCTGTGACAGCAAACGTCCAATACGATCGTAGGTAAAACGCTGGCTGACTGCCTCCTCTCCCGGATTTCCTGTTGTCCATTCAGGCTGGCCATCCGCATGCAACAGGCTTAATGATTCACCACTGTCGATACTGACCTGATTAACAGGACGATGCAGTAAATCTGTGGCAGAAACGAGATTCTGATATCCGGGTTCATTTCCCTGTGCAGAGACACTGAAACGCGGATCAGCACACATCTGCATTTCACCTCTTTCTCCGTACTGATAGCGGGTTATCAGTGCTTCGGGTATATCTGTACTGATTTTGCGGTTAAAATCCACTGTCCGCACTGTCAGCCCTCTGGGATCAAATACCGTCATCCGGGGGGTGTCTGCGCACAGTTCACCAATTTCAGATAAATTCATGATATTGTTCCTTATACTTTCGGCGGAGTCAGATTCATTTCAAAACATGCCTGCTGTAACTCAATAATTTCCGGCTGATAAAATAATCCCTGCTGATCCTGTGCAATCCACTGCATTCTAAAACTATAATTAAAGACTCCCGATTTTAAATTCTGGCTCTGCGTTATTGGTGAAAAACGGCATATTGCCGTACCATCCGGGTGGTTAAAATTAAAATGTGTTTTGATATTGCCCGAATTGTTCTGCACAGACACCGCAATAACCTGATTCTGAAACCAGTGATAAAAATGTGTTTCTTCCGGGACAGCTGAAGTATCAGTAACTACCTGATTAAAAATCTTCCGGGTCATAAGATGGTCATTATTGTAAGTATCATTAATCTGCCGGTAAACAGCCGGCCCCCCCGGATATTCCGAAGGAAACTGAATAGTCTGAATAACCTGATGTCCGTGACTATCATAAAGAAACGTTTTTATGGTCCTCCCGCCTTCCGGATTAATTATCGTCATTCTGGTAATATTTGGTTTTCCGTCATATTCATACTCTTCTTTATACCCATCCGGGCGGAGACGGGAAATCAGCTGACCATCCTTATTCCACGTATATTTTTCTGTTTTCGGCCATCCCATATTAACCGGACAATGTGTCAATGAACTCAAACAGGGTGATTTGTCATTGTAGCAATAGCGAATAATATCACTGACACCCGAACTGAAACGCCGGATACTGCGAATAACTAATCCATTTTCATTATATTGATAGCTCTGACCGGACAGTATCCTGCCCATATTATTTGTCAGTGACAAATCACCACTATATCTGCAATCTGTCAGTTTACCTAAGTTATTAAACTGACGTGATTCTTTATAATTACGCTCACTCCTTTGCTCACTATGGCGGCTGCCATCAGGAGGTGAAAATAGATTAAGTTCTGTCATTTCAACACGATCATTAACATCATAGTTAAAAATCAATGTACCTAATCTCTCCCAGTCCTCACCCTTCCTTACACCTAAAGGATCAAGTAGTATATTGCCTGATGATATTTTCGTTGTATTTACATTCCCCCGGTCATTATAATCATAACTGTAACGTAATTTTGTATATAGCAGAGATTTATTTTCTACACTATCAGCCACATACGTATTAACATAAATATCACTCAGACGGTTATTTTTATCATATTTCGATTGACAAAAACACCTTACCACCCCATTAATCACAGACCATACACACTCTATATTACCATTTTCTTTATTGTATTGATAAATTTCACGATATCCATCACTCCCGGTTGAAATAACTTTTCCTTCCGACCAGTCAATCCGGTTAAATAAATTACTGGTAGTCAGCATCTTATGCCTCTCTTAAATTATATCTGTTCGTCAGGATGGTAATGATTAATTTAGCTATCATTATTATTCTCTCCGTACCATACCTGAGGCATTGCATAAGGCCTGAGAATATCCGGCCCCGGTATCAGAGTAATACCAGCATCCGGCAACCAGGTTTCCCGTCCGCCGTTAAAATAATATCGCTGAATATTATCGGCATATATTTTTTCTGAATACGGCTTGTCTATTTCCGTCATTTGCCCGTAAATACCCCGTTCCATAAATAATTCATCATAGTTACCGGGCCCGGCAGATATATGACTTTGACGCTGAAACAGCCGCAGAAGATCAAAACCGGAAGACAGAGTATCGTTCTCATCATAGTCCAGATTAAACCAGGGGAAATAACGCTGATAACGCAGATATCCTTCCGCATCCTGCACAAATACCGGCTTATCCTGTGCGTCATATCCAATCACTTCGCACGGAATAAGATCTGACAAACGGGTATCAATAACGGGTTCATAACTGTCAGAAAACCAGGCTCTGAAACGACGGATGGCATTACCTGATAATGTGGTTTCCGGCGCTTGCATGATCCGCCAGCGGGTATCAGCCACCACTTCTTTCAGCTGATTATCATCCTGCAATAACACACCGCCGGCACAGGGATAAGCCGCACCGGGCTCATCGAGACTAAACTGCTGCCGCGGATGCCCTGTACCATCAAAATAGGTAATATCAATGCGGCACGGTGCCATGTCCGGTGTTCCGGGGTAATCTGACGCACTGATAGTCATCACCCACGCCGGCTGCGGATTATCACCACTGAGCTCATTTTCATGATAAAGCGTGACAGAAAACTGCCCGCCTAACAGCGTTTCTGATTTCTCAATCGCCTGCGCTAAGGTAAGCCGCTCCGGTGGTATAAATTCAGATACCGGTTTAAATCCGGTTGGTTGCCCCCCTTCAGTACCATACTGACTGGTTGCGGTGATATCACCAAATGCATTTAAACGGACTTCACTGGTGTTATTGTTGATATCGCAGATCCGCACCGGCTGCCAGAATCGCTCATCAATTTCTGTCACCTGTGTTTTCTGACCAAATTCATCCGTGAAACTATCCGCCATTCTGTAATAGGTGTTGTAATGAAAAATCTGAACGCCACCGCGTGGGTTTTTGCTTTCCGCCGGTAAATAAAACCCGTCCGCATCCAGATACGTCAGTGTGTTTCCTGATGAAACCCAGACAGATTGCTTCAGTTCTTCCGGTGTCCGCTTCTGATAGCCTGCCGCACTCAGTTGCTGTGTCAGTTCATCATCACTGAGATGTGCGTGGTATGGCTGCAGTGTGATGTCATTAAATACCGCCTGTTCCTGCCCGGTAACACGGGGCGGATAATTAATCTCTGCGCCGTCCTGCTGATAACACTCTTTCTGCCACGCCAGCAATGTCCGGGGTTTTCCCGCCAGCGGATTGTCTTTCGCCTGTAATATTTCCCGGCTGAATATGGTATTGCCGTTCATTTCATTGCCGGTCAGAGAAACGCTTTCCTGCCAGCTGCATTCCGGCAGAACCGGCAACCAGCGGTCAGGCGTGATCATACTCAGTGAGAGGCGGCGGGTTTCAGTGAACCAGCACAGGGTCTGAGCATCATCGAATGAATTCTGCCACTGAAGCGGTGTGACCGCCGGATACGGATTTTCCTCAACGCCGCTCTGACGCGGCAGGAAAACAGTTATCTCATGTAACGCTTCACCGTACTCAGAGTAATCCATCACAATTTGCTGCTGACAGGCGATGTCTTTTTCTGACTGCTGATAATTAATACTCAGGGTTTCCAGTAACAGCGGCGCTGCGCAGATAATATCCCCGTTTTGCTGAAGCAGACGGATCTGATAACGGTGTTCCTGTACAGAAAACGGAACAGCAGTATCTTCCGAATCAAATAATTCTTCCCTTAATAGTGCGCCTTTCAGGGCATAATGCAGAGACGGGACGCTGTTATCCGCAATGATCCGGTCTTTACGCTCCTGCCAGCGTGTCAGTAAAGAATCTGATGTTACCGGTGATGAAAAATATCCTTCCCGTTTTACAGCATCACCTGCCGCGCCAGTGTGATACCAGCGGCGCCGCAGACGCGGTCTTTGCAACGGCGTATCGTTGCGTTTGTTACTCTCACCGCAGTCGTCCGTTTCATCGACCCGGTAATAACCACAATAACGGCGTTTATCCGTATCATAGCGTCCGCCCCGGTAATTATAGGTTGTATGCTGTTCCTGACGGGTGATCAGATCCCGGCGGTGTATACCGGAAAGCAGGGATAACCGCAGCGGGAGCCGGCTCCGGCGTGATGGTTCTGCCAGTTTCTCATCCAGCCAGTAATCTGCCGAACTCCGGTAACTGAGCTGAGTATAAAATCCACAGTGATTAGTGATAGTTTTCAGCAGCCACGGCTGCTCAGATGTCAGATTCAGCCGCCAGTGACGTGCTTTCATGTGCCGCTCACTGACCACCAGGCTGACACCCTGTCCGCTCAGTGCGGCAAATTGCAGTGTATTGAGATCATCCCAGGCGAAACCGTCCGGCCAGCTGATCAGCAGAGGCTCCGCAAATCCGTTGCCGGACAGATTACGGTAATAATTCAGCCCCGCCGGCGCAGCATAGAGAAGATCATCTGTACCGCTGCCGTCAATATCCGTCATATAAAGGTGCTGCGGGCGGAATTGCGTTTCCTTATCAATCTCCCCCGGCAGATGCAGTTCGACCGCTTTGCCGAACTGTCCGTAACCATTACCGGGCCAGCAGGTAACACGGTTATAGCGGATGCGGGTTAAATGCGCTCCGCCGCTGCCGAGCGGATTTGCCAGTGCAACCCATTCACGGGCATCAGAAGCCGGTAACGGCAGACATTCGTCATTACAGGTGATCACTGCCGGTTCAAAACCTTCGCGGTTGTTGGCATAAAAACGCACGGTATGCGGGCCGATAGAGGCAATTCCCATCAATCCGTTACCGGCTAAATCAGCAAACTGGCTCTGAGGCTGAAAAAATTCCGGCGGAAAAGCAGAAAACGGGGTAAAACCGGTGTTCTTCTGCAGAGGATTGAGGGTAAAAAAGCCGTTCAGATCCGGGCGTAATACCACCCATTCAGGGAATCCGTCACCGTTAATATCCGCCAGCAGGTTTTCATCTCCCTGCTCAGAGGGGAGCAGCGGCAGCGGCTGCCAGTCCGCATATTCTGTTCCGTCCGGTGTAACCTCACTACGTACCGGTGCCTGATACCCCCACACACCTTCATTCCGGGATAACCACCCCGCATAGCCTTCACCGTATAAATCGACCAGCTGCCCGGTTGCGCGATCCACTTCCGGCCAGTTCATCAGCGGAACATAATCCGCCTGACCGGTGGTCAGTTTTGCATCGGTATAGGTAAAAACAACCGGTGGTTTTTCTGCAACACGGAGCGTACCATCAACCGTTTCATACGCCAGCCGGGTAATGCGGCTCAGGCAGGTCATCACCGGGCTTTCGGTATACTCAAACAGGTAGCGGTTAACCATCACCGGGTCACGTTTCAGATCATCCGCTTTGCGGGAAAACATCAGGATCTGACGGCATAACCGGCGGCAGCGTGTTTCAAAGCCGGCAGAATAGAGTGAAAACGGATCACGGCGCAGCAACCAGCCGGATTCGGCAGCGGCTGTCCACGGCGGAACTTCCGCTTTCTGTAATGTTCTTTCGCCGTAATCAAAAACAATGTGTAATAAAAAAGCGTCCGGCGCGGGCATATCCCCCGCCAGGCAATACAGGCTTCCGTGAGCTTTTACATTCGCGTAATCTGTCCGCTGCGGATACAGCCGGTTATTTCCGCCCTGCCGTTCTCCGTCACTTACCCCGGTATCATCCTCCCGGCGGTAGTGAAAGCAGATATGTTCGCCGTTAACGGCCAGAAACTCTTCCTGATACCATTCACTGATCCGCAGCGCATCAGTTTCATCCGCTACCCGTGCACCGGCGGAATGACCGAAGCAGGTAACTGCACCATCGTTGTGACAGATCAGCCAGAACTGTTGTGCCTTATCGGTTTCGCCTGTCCAGCACTCGATCCGCTCATAACGGTTTTCAGTCTGAGCGCGGTAACGCCGGACAGTATAAGGTTGTTCAAGGGTTATTCCCTGACAAACCTGAATGTTACTCCTGACTTCAGGCAGCCCGTTATCATCACGATATTCCGTTAATTCCCCGCCATCCGGGGCAAGAAAAATATCATCATCCTGATAACGCGGTACGCCGTGTAATGTGCTGCGGGAGATACAGGCGGTCTGCAATGACCAGCCGATACCGGTTTCACCGTTGCCCGATGCAGAGCTGTAATAAAGAGAGCATGATGGTGCAATTCCTCTTCCGGCACATACCGCAAAGGGAATATTTGCTGTAGCCATACCGTCAGCACCGGCGCCGGCCACGGTTTCTTCCATCCCTCCCGGAGTGACATTTCCGGAAGGTAAAGACGGCGGCGTTATCGTAACAGCGTCGCCGGACCAGATAGTATTTTCCATAACCTTACCTTTGTCTGTAACAGATAAAATGACAAAAACCCGGTACCGCATACACGGCACCGGGTCTGGTTATGACTGCTCCGGAGAATAGGCAGCCAGTATTGTTTCTTTATAGGTATTCAGCGGCAGCGGGATCGCAATCGCGCAATAAAGCGCACCTTCATCCTCGTCGAAATATTTTGTACTGATAACCGCAAAACCGTTATCTGTCGCCTGTTTGCAGGATAAAATACCGGTTTCAGGATCAAGCGTTGCACCACCGGATTCCAGCAGTGTCCATTCCACTTCATCCGCCGGTATTGCCGTTTCCGCATTTTCAGGGTCAGGGAAATAGGTGAGCTGTACACTGTTTTCCGGCATATTGTCATATGATGCCCGGATATATCCGGTTAACAGCACATTCCGGACTAAAATCATTGCTTCAGTCGTTGTACCCGTTCCATCCGTCACTGAAATACGTTCAAGATTCAGTTTTAATTTCTTGTTCTTTTTACCGGCTGTATAGGTATATTCGTTATTGCTGACTTTTGTCAGTGCTGAACCCTGCGGGTTATCGGCCAGTGTCCAGGTCAGTTCCCCGGGGTTCAGTGATTCCGCCGTTAACGCGGAGGATTTGCCCGGCAAAATAACCTGATACGCCGGTGAAATATTTACACTATGAGCAAGAACAGAGACCAGGGCATACACTTTGGTGTCCCCTTTTTCAGCACAAACCACCACATGGCGCACACCTTCTGTGATTGCCTTAGCTTGTGGTGCGGTATATTTCCCTGTCTTGGCATCAATATGCCCTAAATCAGCGTTGGTATTGCCTTTTTCAGAATCAGAGAGGCTCCATTTCACACCGCTGACTTCAGGGGGAGTTGTAAACTGATATTCCGAACCGGCAACAATGGTAATTTCAGCGGGTGTAACAGCAAATGATTCAGAGCCGGGAGCCAACTGCCCCTGAAGCAACAGATCGCCGGGAACAAAAGCAGTTTCAGAGCGGAAGTAATTACTATCGGGAAACAATAAATTTCGCAATACAAAGGTATTAATGTCATTCAGCTTAAACTCTGAAATTATTTTTACTACCCTTTCATTAACGCCTTCATTAATAGTATCACTGTATTTTGCTGTTCCATCAAATCTGGTAATCAGTTCAGAATTGAACCCACTACACTCTGATTCAACCTTAATATTACCTTTATCACACTGAAAAACAATTAAATCATTTTCAATTTTTGTTTCATATGACGTTTCCACATTCAATTTTAATTTACAAACTCCCGCTGAAACTTCTTTGTCAGGATCTAATTCATTATCACTTGGAATATACTGAAATTCATAAGTCATACCCTCTGTATTAAAACCATATTTCATCTTAATATTATATTTTTCCTCATCAGAATAAATACATAACGGTACTAAAGCCTTATCTTTTTCTCCGAAATTCAGAGTAAAACTGCATGACATAACAATATGAGCACCTAAAGGACAAGAATCTTCCGAGCAAAAATTAATCACCTTATAATAATATGACTCCAAATATCCACTATTCGCTACTAATTGCCATGATTTATTGCTTCCACTAATTTCCTGATATGGCTTAAATTCTAAATAATTACCCAACGAGTTTTCTGTTTTTCTTCTGATTATTCTGTCAAATAAAAAACGATTAGAAACGATCAATGCTGAACTATAACCATCCGCTAATAACCAGTCAGTTTCCTTTTCCACCGGTTTCGAGTCACTGTCTTTCATCTGCACAAATAACACCACCGCACCATCACCTTCATCCTGTGACCCGCGTGATTGGGTATTCGGCGCCCCCATGGTGCGAATATCAAATTTTTCAGGCTGAAGCTGTTGATTTTCATAATTACTGATGGTTCCCAGCTTATAGATCCGCTGGTCGTCCGGGGTTGCAACAAATCTCCGCTTGAAAAAATTGCTGATCATTTCCTGCCCCATACCATTTACCACCAGGTTATTGGTAAAGTGGTCCCCCTCTTTAATATCAAACTGTACTTCACCAATCTTACTTACTGAGCCGGGCGCTCTTGACAACGGTACCTTCATACCGATAAACGGGGAATTCAGCGGGGTGATCTTTTCAATCTTCTTAACACGGTAAGATCCGTCATCCGCTTCCTGTGTATAAATAATCATCCCTTTGACAAAATCCCAACCGACCCGTGCCATTGAATCCCCGGTGTCTGCAGCGTCGAATGACAGATACGGGGCACTCAGTGTCAGGTTATGTGTCTGTAACCGGGTGGCGTCTGATGAATCGATATCTTCATTCAGCGGCGCTAATACATTGCCGGTAACAAACCGCTTAATATGCTGCTGTTTAAGCAGCATGTTGGCCTGACCGCGCTGGTATACCACAACCGCATCCCAGCCATTCGTGATCGTTTTACCGGCCATTTTGGCCAGTAAATCTTTCACCGGATAACGGCCCTCTTTTGCCGCAAAAATCCAGTTCACCTCACCGGCAGAGACGTTTAGTATCACCTGTGGCCGTAAATCAGGCTGAATCATCAGTGTAATCTGTAACGGACACTGATCCGTCACCGCCTGAACGGCAACGGCCAGTTTCGCCAGTCCCTCTGCCGCCGTCATGCTCTCAGAACGGTTCTCCTGACCGGAAACCGCCGGTAACCGCCACCGTTCATTTGCCATCTCCGCCGGGCGATCAGTTAACACCAGTTCAGCCCCCAGTTCCTGTGCCCGGAACTGCATTTTTTGCAAGGCCACTTCGGTTTCTGACAGCGATACTTTATCTGTTTTCAGCTCCGCAGTTAATTTACGTTTCCCTTCCGGTTGCCCCTGAACCCTGTTCAGCGAAATGCCTTGTTGTTTAAACTGAGACTGAATATCTGACAGTAATAATGTCAGCTTTTTATTATTATCGTCGTTTATTTCCGCTGATTTTTCGTTTTTTTGAATAACATTAATCTGAATATCTTCACCTGAAGAAAAATTAATATAAATACATGTGTGGTTTTTATCTGCTGTATCTATTAATTTACCAAAGATACTTTTTGATTTTTCTGACATAGCGCTCTCCATATATCATTAATACGTAGATTATTAATCACACGACTTAAATTGATTAATGTAAAACAGTTACACTGAGGTAAATTTCATAACAGCACGGATATTTTTTAAATTTTCCAAAACAATCTCCAGTGTAAAACGGTGACCGACCGCCACATCGGTTTCAACGCTCCACTCAAGGTCAGGTTTATTTTTATCAACAGTGATTAATTTATCTGAGGTTATATTCAGACTATCACCTTCATCATCTGTTTTATGAACAACTAATGCCAATACCATTCCATTCAGAAATGCTGATATTTCTTGTGATAGTTTCAGTTTAAGTGATATCTCTTTCTTATATTCAAGGTTATTATTATTTATACCCGGGGTAATAACCGAATCATTCAACATAAAAATGCATTGACTTTTTTCCAGATATTTTTCATCGCTAAAAATATGGCACGGAATTTTATAACTGAACTTATCCTGACTGTTTAATACTAAATAGAATTGAGTGTTTTCTTCTTCGGAATAACTGAATTCCCAATCATTTTCCGGTGAATCTAATATTATTGGTGTCTCCGGATCAAAAGAAACAGTATCCCGGTGATTGTCTCCTTCCGTCAGTTCCCAGGAAACGGTTTGTCCGCTGATTAAATTATCCGGCAGAAGTTTCAGATCCAGTGAATAGAGTTCCAAAGCCAGAAAAGCAAAACCAATATTAAAATCAATATCGTATTTTCTGCCCATGTCACCATCAATGACACAGACAGAGCCTTCATCCTGTAAATCCGCAGACAATACCACACCATCCAGATGAACCGGTGCTCCGCCCCACTGGCTCTGAATCTGCAATGAGAATTTTCCGCGTGCAGAAGCTGGGTCAGCAGATATCTGCCAGGAGGTTCCGTTTTCTGCCAGACTGACTTCCTGACCAAACGGCGGATTACTGATAACCGAAACCTCATTGCTGGTTTCTGCAACTAATGAAACAGGAATATCCTTCAGTAAAGGATGAGGTTTCACTGTCAGTGTACAGCTCCGCCCCGGCGCAAGAAATAAATTTCCCGGGGTTGTTAGCGGCGTATTATTCAGCGTAATGAGCTCAATTCCTGAGGCGATTTCCTGCGGCAGTGCACGGCCGGAAAGCGTCAGCGGAATTGTCAGTGGCGGAATGTTCAGATCCAGATTAAAGAATCCTCCCTGCGGGCCGGCACTTCTTAATACCCATTCTGCTGCATTATTGTTCAGTACCTGTAATTGCCCGAAAGCCGGTTCTGCTGTCAGCAATTTACTTTCTTCACTGTTCAGTTCAGCCTGCAAACGGGACAATAATTTATTGACCCTGCAATTGAGTGTTACCGGTGTTGCCGGAATGATAATTAACGGTGTTTTTTTATTCGCTTCCTCACCATTCACTTTCAACGACTGAATTTCTTTATCACAATCAGGCTGCAATGCAATAACACCGATTTCCTGTGAAATATCAAACTGATCACTGGTTAATAATAGTGTCAGTTCTCTGCTGTCGCTGCCTGTGATATTAACATCCCAGGACAATCCTTCCGGTGAAATATCACGGCCTTCCGCCGGTATGATACTGGTACCTGTATTTCCCTCTTTATTTTCGAGCTTAACCCGGCCGAAAATATTTTCGTTATTTTCACAGTTAAGATGAATAACCGTAGTTGTCCCGGTCATCAGATAAACCGCATCATCCTGATAGTCGATTCCGGTACTGTTAATATCAATACGGGTATCATCCAGCCATGGAGAACGGTCATAAACATTAATATCAAACTGATGGCGGCTTTTGCGCCCGGCTTTATCGGTTATTACGGCAACAAGTTTATAATTCCCGCCTTGCTCCGGTAAAAATGTAAGAGCCGCCATACCATCATTATCTGTTTTGGTCGTACTGATACTCTTTCCGCCGTCAATTTTCCAGAGAACATCAACATCGGGTACGCCCGGCTTATCCGGATATTCTTCATCATAATCACAAACAACACGAATACTGACTTCAGCCGGTATATTTTGAGCAATAACGGCAATCCCGGTGATTTTCGGTTCCGTAAATTTATAGAGGTAATCGCCAATTTCCGCATCGAAAACAAAAGGTACTGCACTGTATTCTGACGCCAGCATTATGTTGAATGTCTCCGGAATTCCGCTGACTTTTTGAGCCAAACAGGATATATTCCAATCACACCCCTCTTTTTTTAATGATTGCGCAGTGTTCAGTTCAGGATCAAAAATGATTGGATAGTTAGATGGCGGAGTCTCACTCCCCCACTTCAGTACACAGTCAAGATCACGCCATGCACTGTCATCAGACGGCCTGATATTGAGAATATGTTTACGCCCGTAGTTAAGCCGTAACTGTGGCTTATCTGCCGGGATATTTTCATGATCGAATACAATGGATTCCGGACTAAATCCGCCAATATGTAACTGCATATCAACGGCAGTCAGGTTAATCCCTTTATTCCCTGCTAATTTTCCGGCGTAAAACTCAAGCCTGATATCAGTATCATCAGCGGAGGCATCAAGTAACAACTCATGCTGAGACCACTCTTTCGTATCCGGCAATGTGATTTCTTTTTTATCCCGTTTAATTTCTCCGCTCATATATGTCAGAATTAATGACACCGATGCTTTATTTTTAACAGAGTAATCAAACGATAATGAATAAAAAGGAGGAACTGTTGACTCCCCCGAACTTTTTTTCGGTAAAATAACAGACTGTGAAACACTACCTTTGCCACTGATATAAAGGTAAGTTCTGTTCCCTTCTTTTTTCTTCGTGTATTTATTTGGCTCTCCCTTTTCCCAGTCACCATTACCCCATTCTTCAAAATAAGGATCTGATATAAAGTTATGACCTTTAACTTCTTCCTGATTATATTTTTCAATCATTCTCGTCACATCCTGATTTTACTGATTCAGTACTTTCCAGCAGATCATTTACTGCTGTTTCAAAGGCGTCATTACCGCTTTTCGCCGTATAATTAAGTTTAATGATAATGTCATTAAGATTATCAATAAGTTCCGGGTTATTCTGCGGGCGGGGAACGGACATCCGCCAGTGCGAAATAGCGCCTGAATGCTCAAAACTATGGTATTGCCCGCCTGTAGAGGCATCTTCCTGAAACTCTCCGCTATCATCACTGCCACGGGAAAGTATAATTTTCTGATTAATCCGCAGATTACGGATAATTGACTCACTATTTATTTCCTCTGCTGGTGTATAGAGGGATTTAACCGCATCAATATCCGGTGAAACTAATAACGTATTCGATGTCTGCTCCAGAAGAACCCGCATATTCTGATATGGCGGTAATAATGTCGGAAATGTCACGGATAAAGAGTGAATTTTTCGGGCATAATGTCCGGGAAAATCTGTATCAAAAAATTGATGGGATAACCCGAAGGACAGTTTTTTTGCTCCTTTTAATGCTTCTTTTACTTCATCCCATGTTGTCAGCGCTGTTTCATCTGTTTTAACCAGATGATTACTGACAAGTGATTTCAGTGAAATCGTTTTTGTGATATTCAGGCGGCGTGTATTTTGCTGTGTATACGCCATTTCCATTTCCAGCAACGCTTTCTGTAATTTAACGCCGACCAGAATACCTAAATTATCGCCACTCCACAGATCGGCCGGAATAAATGTCTTCCGTTTATAATCATCCGTTTCATAACGCCAGGATGCTTCTGTTAATGCACAAAATGTTCTGACCAGTGAACACAACTGGTCATGCAATAAGCCAATAATATTGGCCATTTTTTCGTACAAACTTTCATTAACCTGACGGGTCTGACTGAAATAGTCATACAAATTATTAGCCTGCGTCTGAAGAAGCTTTGTATATTTAACACTGTTTTCTGCTGCGGTAATAGCCACGTTCTGAGCATCAATTTGTTTATCCAGTACCTTTATTTCACTTTCTGCCTGAGACGCCAAAAATGCCCACTCTTCCTGGCGGCGACGGTATTGTTCATCTATCTGAACATACTCCGCAGTACCGCGCATAAGTTCCGCACCTAATGCAGCAGCCCCCCCACACCAGAGAGCAGTGCTGTTTTACCATGGTCGCCGGTATCCTGCGCCACACCGAATATTCGCGGAACAGCAGCCACAATACCTGCCGCAACAGCAGCACCTGAAATAACCCCATGAAACACGGATGAACTCACTAATAAATTTCTGGCCCGACATTCTTTTGTACTCGTACTCAGGCTTCCGTAATATGTCTTTTTGCTCTCAGCCATCGTCCTGGCTTCATTCAGAGAGAGCAGAGCAGATTTTTGCTGGTCACGCAGCGATGACTGAATCGCAGCACTGGCATCCGCAAGCGCGACCGCATCATTTAATTGTATATTTTCAGTGTGATAGCGTTCTTTTTGCTCATAATAACTGAGCCGTTTATCCCCTAAAGTAATCAGTGCCGCCGCCTGCTCTTTTGCTTTTTCCAGCATGGTTCGGAAACAATATGACGGAATACTTAATGACCCGGACTGTGAATATGCCAGTTCAGACGTTCCGCCCAGCCGGGAACGCAGCAGATCGAACGGATCAAACGCAGCCGCATATAACGGCAGGTTCATTATATTCCCTTCAATATCCAGATAATGACGTAAATTAAATAAGCGTTGCTCCAGGAGTGACTGCCTGCTCAGTAAACTTGTCTGAACCGGCAAACGGAACCGTTCATTGCCCAGACTTCCGTACCAGAAAAATCCCCTAAGCTGTTTTGGCATATTTTCCGGATATATTTCTGAAAATAATTCAGGTCTGGTATTTTCCTGTACAGAATAGGTTTTATCATTAAGCAGTTCACTAACAGTGCATGGCTGCCATTTCGGTAAACTGCGCTCCTTTGGTATATAGCCCAGCATTCCCTGAGCCTGATGATAAAATCCCCAGGCACGGGTAATACTGTCACGGCTGAGCTGACGGTAATTTAAATCTGCTTCGGAAATCAGGGTATCGATATACATTAAATACACAGCCTTACGATAATGAGAAGGCACATCTTCGGATATTGCGTAAGGATCAGGTAATGCATAGTCATTACTTTTATATTCTGAATCTTCCTGTGTTAATACACGGCAGTTCCAATAAGGCGGAGGCAACGATTCACTGTCATCTTTTGCAGATAAACGGTGTCCGTCATAAGGTGAAAAAATATAATGCAGCCACTGACGAGCCTGATAATAAAGGCGGTTTTGTGAAAAACGACTTGCCACCAGATAAGGTAAATAAAAAAATAATTCCCACAGATACCGGCTGTTAGCCCCGTGTAAATCGAGCTTCTCTTTTTTATTATCAGTGTCTCCCGGCTCTTCCGTAATTTGTGCCTCCCAGTCAAAAATATGACTGACTGCGATTTGCGCACGATAGATAAGATCACGAACCTGAACAGAATTAAGACGTACTTTTTTCAGTTCTGCATCAGCCTGATTGAAAATCAAAAACTGCTGATGCTCTTCAGACGTGGTAATACCAGGTATTTTTACTTTTAATTTACTGATTTCAATGATAAATTCACCTTGATCACCTTCATCTGTCAGTCCGAATTTAAAGCGGATATCATCGATTTCTTCTGTGCTTTTTTCCCAGCTGAAAGTACACCACGGTGTGTGACTGTTTTTCTGATAAATTAGTTCACCTTCCCAGTCTTCTTTATCCAAACCGCCAAGGTTGTCATTCAAAATTGATAACTCAGCAGGAACAACAACAGGCTGCATCACAGTGCTGACACGGTTTTTAACGTGAGCCAGTGAATTTACCGTTCCTCCGGAGGTTATCTGATAGGAAAAACCGGCGCCACTGCGTATTTCTTTATAATTTTTTACCGCTATCAGGTCACATTGTTCCTGAGAAAGCGGGAATGTTTTTTCTGCTGAAAGCCAGCCATTGTGTTCATCAAAGTCCTTCTTGTTAAACTCAATCACTTTTTTATCAAAGAGTAATAATGCTAAATATTCTGCACCTCCGGTTGCCTCTGCTCTGACTGTAATATTATTACGATCTCCGCTGACAATAATGCGGCCATTACTCCATTCACTGACCGTTGCCTGAAGGTGAAGTGAAATAAGATCGGGTATTTTAGCTGAACGATGGCAAGTCCCCCTGACCCGTAATTGATGACAGTTATTCTTGAGACTATAGAATGCCTCCAGCGATAAATTTGGATTACTACCGACTCCCCGGATACTGCTGATATCATTTTCAACACCAAAAATACGGTGCTGGCAGATATTTTCTTTTTCTTCTTCTTCTTTTTTTTCTTCTTTTGTTTCTTTAAAAAATCGGAATGCTAATTTTGACTGCCATTCTGCGCCAAGAATATCCGTACTCACGACAACTGATTTTTGTCTGAGTACATTCAAAATATCGGAAAAAATAATATTTTTCTGATCATTATTCTTATCATGATTATCCAGCCATGCAATAACCAGATAATCATCCCGCTGTTCATCCTGAGTGAATGCAACGGATATTAACCGGAACGGATCCCTTTTATCGCCATCTTTCTTCACGGGTTTACTATCATAGATTTTTTCATATAATAGTTCAGGAATATCCCATTTCCCGTCCAACCCCATACGGCTTAACTTAAGTGAGACCTTATATTGTTTCTTATTTTCAACCCTGACTTCTTTCTCTGATTTTTCATCACCCGCAATTTTTTCTTCCTTACCAGCCAGATACACAATAAAAAGGCAACCACTCACTTTGACAGTCCGCATTTGTAAAATATCTTTTGCATCCTCAGTGATGACTAATGGCTGCCATTCCCGCCACACACGCGGAGAAATGTATCCTGAGGATTTATCTGCTCTTATATTTGCTTCACGCCAGTAAAAACCGGCTGGTGATGAGTTATTTTTACCGATAAAAAAATAGTCAGAATTCAGAAAACCATGCCCATCAAATGTATCTTTTTCATTTCGTTGTCCGGGATAGTCAACATATCCGGAGATGACACTGATAGCATTAACCGCTTCATAGCCGCGTAAATATTTAAGGAAAGCCGTTTGTATACCCGCATCATTCAGACTGTCACTGCCAAGGTCTGATGCAAAGTTAGTGTACAGCTCTGTTTTATCAGTAACATAATCCGGTAAACTATAATCCTCCGGATAATCCTCCATTTTCTGATAGGCTTTCCACAGTGAAATATGCCCGAGATAACCGGACCACCACTGCTGAAGCTCTTCACTAAATTCGCCTGAATAGCCGGGCTCTTTTTGATTAAGAATGTTATTAATATATTGCTGAACACTGGCCAGTGCATCCGAAACATAGCTGGTTTCAAAGTCAGCACTCGTTTTCACATCCGTCAGAAAATAATCATACAGATCATCTGCATCGGTAATTCCCAGCATTGCTGTATTTTCATCTTTACCTACTACATAATTAGTAAAGTAATCCACATACGCATCCCGCTTCTTCTCTGCGAGATGATTCAGAATTTGTTTTACATTACGAGTCATTTTATTCTCCCGTTATCCATATTCATTGCACAAACCAGTGAAATTTATTCTTCCATGTCTATGCTGAAATAAAAGAAATATTAGCTTCAGTGTATTCTTCAGGTATATTTTCATAAAATACACGCACTGTGACATCAGCAGGTTCATCACTGACTAATATTGCGTGACAAGTTCCGTGATTATCTGTAATTCCGCCTTTATAAATAAAACGGCCTCCGGTTGTTTCCCAGCGGATATTTTTATCTATTCCCGGGTTATCGTAGGTGTCACGGAAGAATGCGGTAATGTTGACCTTCGTTTTCCCGTCTGCCGGAATATCAACCGGATATTCCGGTACGGTCTCAATACCTGTTGCACCCAGCGTACTGATATCACAATCAATTCTGATCAGAGGTAACGGTATATTCTTCACACCATAATGTGCTTTAATTAATGCAACCCCCTGCTGCTGCCCGGCTTTTAATGTCATTGAAGCCCGGCCCGATTTATCTGTTGTACTTTCAGTTCCGGATAATTCACCCTGCTCAGATATTTTTTCCCATGAAACAGGTATTCCCTCCAGCGGCTTACTTTCCAGCGTCTGCAAGGTAACAGTCAGTCGTGTTTCATCTTCCGCCACCTGCTCTTCTTCTTGATTTTCACTGTAAACCAGCAGTGTTGTCTTCCCGGCTGAAACACTTACGGTCAGGTCACCCTGACTGGATTCATCATTGCTGTAAAGTGATACATCCTGCGGAGCCAGACTTTCCATTACCTGATCAGCAACAGACTGATACAGTGATGATTTACTATCTTCATTCAGATTAAACAGCGAAATAACACTGCGGGCGCTCATCCCCGTTTTCAGGCAGACTGAATGAATTTGTTTAACGAGAATAATTTGCGGTAATGTCCGGATGATGGCATTTTCCGGCGCGACATACTGTGCTGCAGTTAATAACTCATTAATACTCCATCCCATAAAAAGAGATAATTTATTCAGTGCCTGATCACGATACAGGCGTATTTCATCACTGCGGCTATCTATCGGGAGTGAATTAATAAGAGAAAGATAATTTAATAATTTCTCAGCCGGTTGTTTACCATCATCAATCAACTTCCTGTATACAGAAAGCCGGTAAAGTAACTGTAAATCAGGTTTTTCTGTTTTCATTCCGTACCATTTATTATTATCATGAGATAATAACTGTGACATCATGGCTGGCTCAAGACGGAAATGAGCAATAATGTCACTATAACGCCGCAGAGATGACAATAACCTCATTATCTTATTCCCCTCCGCAGACAACATATTATCATCAGGTATATCCAGGATGTTTTTCAGAAAATAGCTGGTATTACTTCCGCACCAGTACAATGCCGGGATAATACTGTCCGTTTTATTTCCGAGATACCCCTCAAGTAACCCACTCACACTTTTCCACTGAGCAGACCTTTTTTCTAAAAGTATCGATAAAATTGTATCAATAACATTACCCTGTTCTTCTGTCGTTGTATTTACTAATTCTTTCCTTACCACCTGAGTGATAATATCCAGTGCATAGGATTTATAACTTTCCCAGTCAAGACCGTCATCCGTGTCCTTAACAATGCCCTGATCATTAATCAAAATATGTAATAATGAAACCCATTCTATATCCTTTGGCACCCCGGCAAGATGTAATGCCTCATCACTGAATAACATATTTTCTGTATTTTGTTTAATCTGACGGAATAGTTCCCGTTCAGTATTATCTTCCTGCTCATCAACAATTGCAGGAGTAATCCAGTTAAAGATCTGTGCTACCGATAATTTATTCTCTGTCCGCCATGCATGGATACTGACCAAAGCACTAATCGCACTGGTAATATCCGCCTGCTCAAATACTCCGTAAACCCGGTTTTCCGGTATCCCGGTAAATAAACGATCAAACTGAGCATCGGAATTCATTGATTTCAGTAATGCGAGTAATTCCAATGGTTTTATTTTCAGCAGGTCAGCCAAAATTACAGGACGATAAATGGCAGAAATAACTTTCCGGCTGCGGGTTAATACATCCAGCCCCAGAACTTCCCGGGTCAGCAGTGCCAGATAGGAAAAGGTATCATAGTTAATACCAAATACACTGCATATGCGGTTAATATCCCGCTCTTCCATCTTTTTATCATCAATAATAAAACGGTAACTAAAGCGATCATCATTATTAAACAACCGGTCAAAATCACTGATGTTTTTCCCCTGACTGTAAATTGAAATACCATCATACAGAACAGAAAACTGGCTGACAGTACATTTTAGTTTTCTGTTAAGGCTCACAAATAAACCGATTGCCCGCAAGGTATTTCCGGTAATAGTAAGGTCTTTGTCTACCTGATTATGTTCAGCCCGTATAACAGAAGTCAGTAATGTATCCAGCTCGTTATACGGTAAATCCAGAGCACGGGAAAGACGTAAAAAACGTTCAATACGTTCGCACCGGCTCTCATCCATATTTTCGAAAGTATGATTATCACTGATATTACTGTCGATTTTGATAGCCGGAGATATATTATTATTAATAAAAACTGATCCATATACAGCGGGAGAAACCTCTCTTCCCTGCTCAGTTTCATAGCCTGTAATCGTTTTAGGATCAACATTTTGAGATAAATGCGGTACATATTCCCCGCAGGAAAACAATAGCTCCAGATCACTTCGCTCCAGTTTTAATTGCTGACAAAAAACCGTGCTATTCAGCAAGTCCGTAAACTGTTCGACACCAAAGTTTTGTTTAAAATATGGCGTATTATCTTCTTCCTGGCTATTTTTTACTTGTGGTACCGCCAGCAAAATTTCACGCAGACCCGGTCCTAAATGGCTGTCCAGCCAGAGTGCAGAATCTGAATTCGTCCCGTGCAAACCCGGCTGTGTGAAATAAGGCGCCTGAGGATCACAGCGCCGTTTAATATCACCTATTGATAAATCATACTCATCCAATACGGCATAAATCTGATTCAGATAGTTTTCAAACGGAAACCGGTAAGGATAGCGCACATTCAGCATCAGTTTCTCAGGATCTTCATTTTTTTCCTGCTGACTGATTGCAGTACTGATAATTTGATTAATAATCTGAATTTTGGAAATGTTTCCGTTTACATTCTCTTCATTCAGTAAAATATTATAAATATCCGGTCTGCGCTGTTTGAGTGTGATCGCTTTATCACTGTCTCCTTCCGGGTCAATCTTTCTTTCCACAAATGTAAGCAGGTCATAAAGATAAGCAACAGCGCCGTGGCCTGAATCTATCGCATCCGGTAAAGTATTTCCCGCCCAGTTTGGCGAGAACTGATCTTCATAAGTTAATTGCCGGGTTAATGCTTTCAGTCCTTTTTCTTCGCGCGGTGAACGAAACTCACTGATCTGACGTAATTCCCGTTGTTTACGGGCCACTGTATGAACTGCAACTGCCAGACGATTATGCAATATTTCAGCATCCGGATATCCGAGTCCGGGATAGTCAGCCATCAGCCCTTTTTTGCCCTGCTTCAGACGGGTAATAACCGATTTTTCATTTTTTCTTGCTGATAATTTATCTGAAAATCCCGGAAGTGCCTGCTCAACTATCCGTGAAAAAAGTAAATTATGTTTATCACTTTCCATCAAAACTCCTCCTTAATAAGGCAGATTTTAATAATGAAATACAGTAAACCATGCAGTGTTTTATAATTAACACCATGGAAATAAATAATCTTTATATGGAAAAGTCACTTATTGTAATATTTCAGACAATAATTAAACCCTGCCTGATATTTAGTTAAACCAAGAGCCAATAAAAAAACATGCAATAATATGATATTTTCACAGAGAATATTTCAACAACGATCATACCGTGTCATTTTCATCTTCCTGTGCAATAAACCAGGGTGTATATATGGTGTTACGTAAATAACCTTTTGCTGTCACAACTTTGATAAGGCGCCCCAGCGGATCATAATAATTAGTATCTGACCACCGCTCATTTCCTGAAATAAAGTCAACATCATACTTCCAGTCATTAATAAAATAAGGCTGATACTCACGAATAATAAAACCTTTATTATTATATTCTTTACAGCCGGTTACCGACCAGCGGAAATCAGAATTATATTTTTTCGGAGAGTGACTGCCTTTTCCATTTCGTATAACCGTATTATCGGATTCAACTCTGACAGATGTTTGTAACTGACGGGAAAACCCATCAAAAAAAGTTATTTTCTGCCGTATTTTTTGTTCATTGTCATTATCATAACGATCAGTTTTTAACTGTAATACATGTGGCGGCAACCTTTTTTCACCCGGTATAATCACGGCTTTTATTAAGCAGCGGTTATCTTCATTAATACGATAACGGGAAAATGCACTGATATAACCATCTTCTGTAATGATATTATCATTTTGCAGCTTTGAGATAATATCACTATACTCCGGCGCCATAAATTCGGGGGAAACTTTTAGCATCCAGCTGTTTGGTTCATACAGAAACAACTCAGATACCGGTAAACGGGTAGTCAGGCTAAGTGCATCTGCAATACTATCAGGGATTGTTAATGCAGTATCAGAATATCCAGTTTTTTTCCCCTGTTCTGTACCGGAAAACCGGACACTGGCAACCTGCCCTGTCCCGTTATACGTTAAAGAAGATACATTATTATTAATATCCGTTATTTTAACGGGAGACAAATATTTAAAATTATATTCAGGTTTAGTTATTCCCCCGGCTGAATCCGTATATTTGACAACCACGCAAAAATATTTATCCCACTTAAGTTTATTGAATTCTGTCAGGTTTGTAGCACGGTAAGACATCGGTTTATAAAATTGTTTCTTAGTTCCGTATTTCGTTATGTCCCGTTGTGCTGCATAGATGATTTCTTCTTTCTTATCTTTTTCCGGAAATGCATACTTCGTTTCAATGTATCCTCCGGATGATAATAACTTCTCTATACTTCCCTCCGGGAAATAATCTTTCATTTCTTTAAGATGATTTACATCAAATTCAGCGTGTTCCATGTAAGCTACCCGTACAGGAAAGTCAGGCGATAATAGTCCGCTTTTTCCGGACTTATTCAGATACGCCACGCGAGTTTGCCCGGAAAATTCGAACTGTTTCGGTTTATTACTCAGGCTATCCTTCTGTAATAAACTCTCCAGTGAATAACCATCCTGTGGCAATTCATTGCGGTCAAATTCAGCCGTATCCTGCCGTTGTGCATCCGCTATCGCCAGCTGCCGGATACCATTCCCATGGTTATCAAGAACGTAATAACTGTTTTTCTGTAATACAAAACGCAGTTTCTCCTGCTGTAAATCATAACTGCTCAGCCATGTACCTTTCGGCAGGCTCTCAATACTCTGATAGGGATTAATATCCCGTTTCCGTCGCGGATAACTGATAGTGATCTGTTTCAGTGGCAAACCATATTGATCACTACTGAGGATCACCGTCTGTGTGCATTTAGGATCAATAGCAAACTGTTCATACAGATAGTGGCGATGTTCAATAACAGACGGACGAACCACCGGATAACTGCCCTGTTTTTCAGCCAGGCGAACAGCAATCCGCTGTTCAGTAACCTCATAAGGCACTGCTGATAATTTTGATTTATCAATACCGTAAACCTCCTGCCTGAGTAGCTGCCCCTTTAATCCGCGACGCAGCCAATAATTCGCGGCGCCTTTACAATCATCCTTACATTCGGTTTCCTCATCACCGTAATTTTGTGTAAATCTGGGCGCAAAGCCGGGAAATGCAGCCTTGTCCTCATCCCAGTATTCCCCGGGAAACCGTTTATCCAGTGATTCAATACCTGTCGCAAACCAACTGCGGGTTTGTTTTGGCGCCGTTGTTTCCGGTTTACCTTCTTCATTTTCCGTCAGCAAAGAATCCGTTATTTCAACATAACCAAAACCCCTGAACTCCCGCTCAGAACCATCCCATGCACCATGACGGTAATTCACCGTACTGGTCAGCGTATTGCCGGTAATTTCATCTTTAGTTTCCGTTTTCCATACACAATGAACCGGGAAAGGAAGATAACAGACAGGCGTTTTCTGATGTTCTGATGCTGCTTTTTCATCCAGCCAGAACTGCGCCGAACTCCGGTAATTCAGCGCGTAATTCATACCCATGTTGTTATTTACCTCACTGAGGAGCCACGGTTTTTTAGTTGAGAACTCAAACAACCAATGGCGCAACTCCGGCAATGGTCTGATCAGGATCATACAATCCACACCATTTCCCTGAATATCCGCAAATTGCAGTTCACAGGTATGATCATAGCGGACGCCTTCGGGTAACGGTAATTTAACCGGCTTTGAAAAACGATTCCCGCTCTGATTAATATAAATATCGAGGTAATCAGAATGCGCATAGATAATATTTGCCGAACCGTTACCATCAATATCCGCCAGATAAAGATTTGCAGGGTCAAAATGCTCTCCCGGAATAAAACCCGGAATATGAACAGGATGGCCAAAATAGCCATTACCTTTATTCGGCCAATAATAAACACCATCCATATTAATCCGGACCAGGTGCTGCTGACCGGTCCCCGGTAAATCACTGAATCCGGTAAAAGAACGTTCATCCCCCGACAAAACCGGCAGTGTTACACCATCAGGCTGCTTAATGATTGTACTGGCCTTCCAGCCTTTACGATCTGACGGATACAGCCGGACACTTTTCGGGCTGATAACCACTAAGTCATACAATCCTTTACCTGTAAAATCAATTAACTGTGCTGCCGGATAATGGAATTCTGTCGGTAAACCGCTGAGAGATGAGAAACGCAGCCATTGTTCCGCATTATTTTTATCCTGCGGATAATAACCGTTTGCCCTCTGGTGAATAACGACCCATTCCAGGCGACCATCACCATCCAGGTCAATCAGCAGTGTATGTTTATCCAATGCAGGAATATCCGGCAAAAGTTGCGGTTCACTCCAGGTGATGGCATTTATATCACTGCTGTTTTTATTTCTTACGGGAGAGCGATACCACCACGCCCCGCGATTTTTATACAATATACCTTTGCTTCCCTCGCCCCATAAATCCAGGAACTGATAAGGCTGATGAGAATTGAGTTTCCCGATATGATCCAATGTTTCCCATTGATGTTCTGACCATTTTTCCGGCTTCGTCCAGTTAAATTCAAGCGGTGGTAATACGGTTATCCCGTTTTTATCCGCCGGGTCATTAAAACCGGAGCGACGTACGGCAACCAGTGTTGTGATGACCGGGGACTCGTCATAGGTCAGAACAAGCCGCGATACCAGCTCCGGGTCACTCCCCTGATCGGTACCGGCCTTCAAATCAGCAGTGCGGTGAAAAAGCAGAACCTGACGGCACAGACGCCGGATACGAATTTCAAATCCGTATTCATAAGAGGAAAAGATATCCTGACGCAGCAGCCACTGCTTCCCTGCCGGAATCTGCCATCCGGGAATATCAGCCAGCGTACAGCTGCGCTGACCATAATCAAACACCAGGAAAAACAGCCACTTATTATCATCAGCGCTATTATTCACACAAGGAAAATGGCGCCCGCTCTTTTTATTGCCGTAACAGATTTTTTCAGGGTAACGGTATGATTGTTTCGGGTGAAAACGGATTTCATCTTCAGAACACCCTTCATTATCCTCATTACTGTAATGATAATAAATCTGCTCCCCCTCAGGGGATACCGACGCATTAATTAACCAGCGGGCAATGTGTCGCGGATTATCCGGTTGATATATGCGGGCCGAATCCTCATATCCGAACAGGTGTACCTGCCCGTCTGCCGCAAATATGACCCAAAACTCAGACGGGCCCCCCGGAACATCTCTTTCCGCCTGCCAGTATTGCAGCAGGTCAGATGAGGTTTCCAGCCGGGGGCGATATTGTGTTACCCGGTATTCCGTTTTCAGGTCTGTATCAAGCAGTTTCCTTTTCGGGGATGATACCGGCTTGCCGTCACCCCCCAAAACAGGAACAATAACTTCATTATCAGGATCGGTAAATTCATCTTCATTCGTGTAGCGGGGAACACCTTTTACCACTCTGCGGCTGAGCGCTGCCATACTGACCGTCCAGCCAAGCCCGAAGGCATCATTACCGTTGCGGCTGTTGTAGCTCAGTACCGGTTCGGGGAAATAACCCCGCCCGCGGCTGACCGGCAGCGGAACGGAAAAGGCGGAAGCACCATCCGGTCCGATGATTCCCGGCTCGCCGGTCATTCCGGTAATCGCACCACCTCCTTTCGGCAATGATGGCGTTTCGATTCTCACCTGCTCTGTATTATTCATTTTCGGTTTCCTTACAGCGGCGCGTATACGGGCCGGAGATGGTTCATTAAACGCAATCAGTAAACTTATTTTTTTTCTTTTGTTCCTGTACATGCAGTAAAAGCGCTTCAGACTCAGAGGAAGAAATAACACTATGATATTTATCACAAGTCTCTGCGCAGGATAGTGGCATTAAATCATATGAGACCTGATCTGTATTATCACTGTTATTGCTTATTTCTTTTAGTATGCCCGATACGGGCTGCATAATTTTTTATCCTTATATCCTTAAACTGAGCCGATAATACCTACATGTACATCCTGCAAGACCAGGAACTATTCACCATCCTTTATCAGTTACAATACCCTCCCCAGAGATACAACATATTTTTTTTCTCACCTTACTGAATTTTATTTAACTCATCAGTGATAATCAGGGACTCATGCAGATACCAACCCAAATATTTAATACATTGGATTTTGATTTATATAAATTATTATTTCGCAGATAAATCCATCACTGAAATACATTTAAAAAATGAATAAATGGATAAACTATTTACACTAAACACATTTTTACTTTATTACTTTTTTTTGCAAAAAAAGTAATGTACCTGGTGATACAATATGTAATTATCTGTTTTATTGAAAATGATAACGACTATACCTTTGTTAATGACATTCCTGCATAGGTTAAAATTATGTTTATTTCAAGGCAGCTCAAACAATTTATTGCTATCGCTGAAAATATCAGCCTGACGAACGCGGCTGAACAACTTAATCTGACACCTTCAGCACTCAGCCATGGCATTCGTGAACTTGAATCTAAAACCGGCATTTCATTAATTAAACGCTCCGGCCAAAAGGTATCACTGACAACCGCAGGTACGCATCTTTACAATGATCTTTTACCTTATTATCTTCAGATGAAAAATATAGAAGATAAATTGTCAGAAAGAAAAGGTAACAGAATATCCGTTAATGTCAAAATTAACGGACTTTATTGTTCGTTAATCAGAGGAAAAATACTTAAATTTTGTAAAGAAAGACATAATATTGATCTATCTCTGACGTCAGAGGAACAAATTGATATTGAAAAAGAAATACTGTCAAACAATACAGATATAGTTATTTCATCAGCTATAATTCCGGATAATAAAAACATCAGATATATAAAACTCCCTCAAGAAGAGGCAGGATTACTTGTTCATAATGACCTGTTATCTAAATATGGTTCAATTCAGGAATTAATTAAACATGAACGTCTCATTCAGAAAGAAAATGAAGTTGAAAGTGAAATATTCAATACATTTTTAAAAATCTTCTTTAACAAAAATGGTCATTGCAATATCACCAGGATATCAGATGCATGTGATATTCCGGAGTTTATTTCTTCCGCTGCAGGTTATAGCCTTATCGCCGGGAATAATAAATTTATTCCTGATATGAAAAGAAAAAACTGCAGTTTTATTTCACTTTCTTTACCTTATCGCATGACTATTAACAGAAGAGTTTACTTCAGAGAACAATGTAATCAGCCAATTACTGACCTGGTATTAAAAATAAGTGAGGTCAATAATTAACATTATCGCAACAACCGGATAATAAAAAAATGCCCCGAAAACAGGGCATTTTTTAGTTTTTTACAGGTTTCGGTAATAACCGGCTTATACCACCGCTTTTTCTGCGGCTTTTTCAGTCCTATGGTCATAGTGGAAAGTGAACTGGAAAATAATCGCCAGCACCACAGTATAAGAGGCGAATATCAGCCAGATTGACTGCCAGTCTTTCACGCCGTCCACCGTGAACATATCCACAACCTTACCGCTGACAATCGCACCGGCATAGGCTCCCACGCCGTTAACCATCATCATGAACAGTCCCTGCGCACTGGCGCGGATTTTGGAACTGACGGTTTTTTCAATGAAAATCGAGCCGGAGACATTGAAGAAATCAAATGCACAGCCATAAACAATCATCGACAGCACGAGGAAGAAGAAACCGATTGATACCGGCTCACCAAAGGCAAACAGACCAAAACGCAGTGTCCAGGCAATCATACTGATCAGCATCACGGTTTTGATGCCGTAGCGTTTGAGGAAATACGGGATCGCGAGGATAAACACCACTTCAGCCATCTGTGAGACAGAAAGCAGCACAGACGGATACTGCACCACCAGCGTGTCTTTATATTCCGCGATACGGCCGAAATCATGCAGAAACGGGTTACCGAATGTATTGGTGATTTGCAGCACTGCGCCGAGCAGCATGGCAAACAGGAAAAACACCGCCATGACCGGCTGTTTAAACAGCACAAAGGCATCCAGGCCGTAACGCTGTGCCCAGGTGGTCGTACCGGTCTGTTTTACCACCGGAATTGCCGGCAGTGTCAGTGAATACAGTGCGAGCAGCAATGATGCGCCGGCGGCAATATAAAGCTGCATATTGCTCAGCTCGAATTTCATCAGACTGACCGCCCACATCGCCGCGATAAAACCGACAGTACCGAACACCCGGACAGACGGGAAATGCGTAACCGGATCGAGGTTATATTTTTGCAGGCTTGCGTAACTGACGGAGTTTGACAGGGCAATGGTCGGCATAAAGGCCATCGCATTCAGCAGCATCACCCAGAACAATACATTCACATCGGTGACAGTTGCGGCATAAAAGAGTGCACCGGCGCAGATCAGGTGACACAGGCCGTAAAGCCGGTTCGCCGGAATGAATTTGTCGGCGATAATCCCGACCAGACCCGGCATAATCACCGCTGCCAGCCCTTTGGTGCTGTAGATCCAGCCCACATCCGCACCGGTAAATTTGAGGGTTGCCATCATATACGAGCCGAGGGTGATTAACCACGCGCCCCAGATGAAATACTGGAGGAACAGCATCGCTTTCAGTCTGACTTTTATATCCATGGGTATCTCCGCTGAGATAAAGAAAAAAAGGCCGCCGACGTCCCATGATGTCAGGGCGGCCTCTGAACGACGGTTTTCTTAATGTTATACTGAGAAAAAGAAAACCACACTTAGCTGATGATTATCTGATTAAAAACGGGAAATAATACCGGTAACCAGCTTCAGGAAAGTGCTTTTCACCCGCTCAGCGGTTTCAATCACTTCGTCGTGGCTCAGCGGCTGGTCGAGAATACCGCACGCCATATTCGTCAGGCAGGAAATCCCCAGGGTTTCAATCCCGGCGTGACGTGCCACCAGTGCTTCCGGAACAGTAGACATACCCACCGCATCCGCGCCCAGTGTGCGGATCATGCGGATTTCCGCCGGTGTTTCATAAACCGGACCGGTCCACCAGGCGTAGACACCTTCGCGCATAGTCACACCCTGCTCTGCGGCGACCGCTTTGGCGATACCGCGCAGATTTTTGCTGTACACTTCGCTGACATCCAGGAAGCGCACACCGAGATCCGGATTATTCGGCCCGATCAGCGGATTATTTGCCGTCAGATTCAGGTGGTCTGTGATCAGCATCAGGTCACCCGGAGCAAAACCGGTATTTACTGCACCACAGGCATTGGTGATGATCAGCTTTTCGACACCCAGCGCTTTCATCAGACGCACCGGGAAGGTAACCTGATCCAGCGACACACCTTCGTAATAGTGGAAACGGCCTTTCATCGCCACCACGGTTTTACCGCCCAGCGTGCCGATAACCAGCTCATTGGCATGGCCGACAGCGGAAGAGCTGGCGAAATGCGGAATATCGTTGTACGGAATGCGGACAGCATTCTCCAGGGTATCGGCAAACGGTCCCAGACCGGAGCCTAAAATGATACCGATGGTTGGTTTAACAGTGATCTGCGCTTCGACGAACGCTTTGCTTTCTGCGATATCAGCGGTGAGATGCATTATTTATCTCCTGAATTTATCCGGGATGTAACAATTGATGAAATGTATGCCGCGATTGTAGATCAGATGTAAACACGGAAACAGGATCTTCTTCTCAATATGAGAAAAAGGATCCGGATACAATGATGAATAACAGACAGTGCCCCGTGATAAAAGGAGATTCGGGCTTATGACGTTATCCGGCATACTCAGTGAATTCCGGTCATCCAAAAACTCCAAAACCCGGAAGCTGAAAACCCTCTGGCAGCTGATTCTGAATGACGGACCGATCCGCGCGGAAACGCTGTCAGAAAAAGCCAACATGAATGGCGCCACCTGTGCACGGCTGCTGGATGAGCTGAGCAGGCTGGGCCTTATCAGCGCGGCAGAACTGGGGCAATCCACCGGCGGGCGCAAACCGATTCTCTACAGTGTCAATCCGGACAGAGGGCGGCTCGCCGGGATTGAAATCAGCAATATCTATTCCACGATTGTGCTGCAAAACCTGAAGCTGGATGTGCTGGCGACCTGCAAAATCAAAGCTGCCGGACAGGAAACGCCGCAGGTGCTGCTGGAGCGGCTGCTCACCCGGCTGTTATCGCTGCTGGAGGAGCATCACCTCAGTACGGATGATCTGCTCGGTATCGGCATTGCGGCGGATTACACCCTGCCTCCCGGCAGTGACCGCCGCGCCATGAACGATTATCTGATCCCGTTACTGCGTGAGATGGCGGAAAGCCGCACCGGATGTCAGGTGACTATCGGCAGCGGGGTGAATTTTGCCGCGCTGGCAGAATACCGGCTGCGCCATAAAGAGAGCCGCCGCCTGTTCTTCACCACCTGTGACGCGGAGATCCGCAGCAGCACTATTCTCAGCGAGCCTGTCCGCTTTATGCCGCCGGGCTCGGAAAATGCGTTCGGGCATATGACACTCGATCTCCACGGCCGCACCTGTGAATGCGGCTCGTTTGGTTGTCTTAATCAATACAGCTCGCTGGAAGCTATCCGCAAAACCGTGATTCAGCATCTGCGACGCGGTAAACCCTCCGTCATCACCTCGCTGGTCAGTGATGAGCAGGAGATTGATTACCATGTGATTTTTAAAGCCCTTGAGCTGGCTGATCCAATCTGTACCGATGCACTCGAAGAGGCTGCTTATTATTACGGTCTGGCAATCGCCAATACCATTCTCTCCTTCCAGCCGGATGTGGTGGTCTGCGGCGGGACGCTGACCCCGAAACACACTTTCTTCGCCACTGTGCAGAAAACCGTGGCGCAAAAACTGGCCGGATTCCCGCAGATTAACACCCGGATAGTGCCTGCGTTTGATTCCTATGAAGTGGTTTCTCAGGGAGCCGGCGCGATGGTGCTGGAGAGCCTGCTCAGTGATACGCCCTGATAATCCTCTGCCGGGGTTTTCCTGAACAGGTATCCGCATAATAACCTGCGCAGTGTCGCCCTCACTGCGCTATCTTTCCCTGAATCCGCCGTCAGCGTTATATACAGGATTGCCAAGCCGCCGGATGTCCGTATACTGCCGGTATTTTCATCAGAAAATAATAAAAACACCTGTTGTCTTTTAAAGGAAAAACTATGTTTAAAAAAATCGCCCTCACCCTGATGCTGCTGGCCGGCAGTATGATGCTGACCGCCTGCGGCAGTGATTCCCCGCAGGATGTTGTTAAACAGTTCTACAGTGCTGTTGAGAAAAAAGATGCGGATAAAGCTTATGATCTGCTCGCCATCCCGGAAAAAGATAAACAGAAAAATGAGATGGAAATCAAAGGCAAAGTACAGATGATTGTCGGTGATATGGCGCGCCGCATTGAAGGCAACGGCGGCGTGGAAAGCACAGAAGTGAAATCCGTCGATATTGATGAAAGCAAAAAACGCGCAACCGTCATCCTGACAGTCAATTTCAAAGACGGCAAACAGAAAGATGAGCGTTTCATGCTGACAAAAGATGAAGGCGACTGGAAAATCATCCTGCGCTGATGAGACATACACTCTGCGCCGGGTTTCTGCTCCCGGCGCTGCTGACAGCCGCACTGCCGCTGCGGGCAGCAGTACCGCCGCCCGGCATTCAGAGCGGTGACCTAGTTTTCCGTGACGGCGGCGAAGCCATCAGTGATATTGTCAGAAGTATCGATAACAGCGGTTTCAGCCATGTCGGTATTGTTGATATCACGCCGGAAGGCACTTATGTTATCCACGCCACCCCGCAGGAGCACGCGGGCGGTATCAGCGGCGTGAACCGCGATCCCCTTGATTTCTTTATTGAACACGCCAAAGACGGACAGGTGGCCTGGTATGCTGTACAGGCCGACAGTGAAAATCACCGCCGCGCCCGTGATAATGCCCTTGCGCGGCTCGGCACGCCTTTCAGCATCAACCCGCAGGACGGGCTGTACTGCACACAACTGGCAGCAGATACCTGGCAGTCGGCCGGGGTCACGATCATCACCGGCAAAACCCGTCTGAGTTTACCGCTGGCGGAAGAACCGTTAATCTTACCGGAAAATATTACCCGCTCGCCGCAACTGCGCCGTATTCCGTAATACCGGCCTCCGCGCGGCGGCAACTGCAATACAGGGAACAACATGGAGTTAATTTTTCTGGGCACCGGTGCCGGTGTTCCGTCGAACAACCGCAACGTCAGCAGCCTGGTGCTGGATCTCAAATCATTACAGCGCGGCCTGTGGATGTTTGACTGCGGCGAAGGCACTCAGCATCAGATCCTGAAAAGTCCGGTCAAAATCCCGAAACTGGAAAAAATCTTTATCACCCACCTGCACGGCGACCATATTTTCGGCCTGCCCGGCCTGTTATGCAGCCGCTCCATGGGCGGATGTGAGGAACCACTTACTCTCTTTGGCCCGCAGGGACTGGCGCAGTTTGTTGAAACTGCACTGACACTCAGCGGCTCGTATCTGACTTTCCCGCTGGAGATCATTGAGATAGATGAGGAAGGGGTGATTTACGATGACGGACAACTGAAAGTCAGCGCTTACTCACTCAAGCACCCGGTGATCAGCTACGGCTACCGGATTGAAGAGCATGACAAGCCCGGCGCACTGGATGCACAGCGTCTGAAAGCCGAAGGCGTGCCCGGCGGCCCGTGGATGCAGACCCTGAAACAGGGCGGCGAAGTGACACTGGATGATGGCCGGGTGATTTGCGGGGCGGATTATCTCGGCGAACCGCAGCGCGGACGTCATCTGGTGATTTTCGGAGATACCGCGCCGTGTGAGAATGCGCTGAAACTGGCACAGAATGCAGATGTGATTGTGCTGGAAGCCACACTTGACGGCACTATGACAGAAAAAGCCAACAGCCGCGGACACTCCTCCACCGTGCAGACCGCCACTCTGGCGCGTGATGCCGGGGTTGGTACGCTGATCGCCACCCATTTCAGCGGGCGCTACAGCGAAGAAGATTGTGAGCGTTTACTTCGCGGGTGTCAGGCGATTTTCCCGGCCACAGTGTTTGCCTTTGACCACATGGTGTACCCGCTTTAACCTGTCTGTCTCCGGCGTGATTATCACTGTTACACAGATTTTGATATAGTGAATGCTGTTTATTATTTCATTCACTGCCGGAGGTTTTACCATGCTGCCCGCCCACGAGTACGCCAATGATCTGATTTTATTTGCGCTGATTGTGGATTGCGGCTCCTTCAGTAAAGCGGCGGAAATGGCCGGTGTCACCGGCTCTGTGCTCAGCAAACGGGTAGGACGGCTGGAAAAAGCCCTCGGCGCCCGTCTTCTCTACCGCACCACCCGCAGCCTCTCTGTCACGGAAAACGGCCGCGTGCTGTATCAGCATGCCAAATCCCTTACCGGCCAGGTTCACAGTGCCTTGCAGGCAGTCAGTGCCAACAGTGATGAACTGACCGGTCTTATACGTATGTCAGTACCCACTATCTCCGGAGAGCTGGTTCTCAGCGACAGCGTCGCGGAATTCTGTGAAAAATACCCGAATGTGAAAGTGGAAATGCATCTGGAGAACCGGTTTGTTGACCTGGTGAATGAACGGATTGATCTGGCTATCCGCACCGGGATGATGAGTGACTCCAGCCTGATAGCCCGTCCGCTGATTGATTCTCACTGGGTGATCCTCGCCTCCCCCCGCTATCTGGAAAAATACCCCGCGCCGCAGAATCCGGAAGATTTACTGACACACAACTGCCTCACCTACACCTATCAGCAAAGCGGCACCTCAAACTGGCTGATGCGCCGCCCGGATACCGGTGAAATCTATGAATTGCAGGTAAGCGGTAATATCGCTTTCAATAATGCCCGCGCTATCCGCAAAGCACTGCTCAGCGGCCACGGTATCGCCATGGTGCCGCGCTGTATGGTGCATGAGGATCTGGAGGCCGGGTTGCTGACGGAAGTTCTGCCGGGTTACAGCGGCAAAAAACTCGGCGTGTATGCCGTATATCCGTACACCCGCCATCTGCCGGTCAAAATCCGCCTGCTGATCGATCATATTCAGGCGTCATATCAGGCAATCAGTCCTTATTTCGGCTGACAGATTCAGGATTGTTATCTATCTGTGATATTGATTAGTCGATTTTTGGAATTTCTCTATTGACCATTGTGGCTTAATTAATGTGACCCTGTCCTTTTATCATACAAATTAACCCATTAATTTACTGATAAATAACATTTTTTTATTTCCTTTTTTCACCTGATTTTCTGCGTTTTTCGTCATTTCCCGTCCGCATTCAATTGTTAAAAAAATGCAGCATAGATAATTCTTTTTGGTTGTGATTAAAATAATTCCGTAATGAAAATTTAACGAATCCTGCATACAACATTTATTTTTAAAACAATAATAATGTCAGAGGGCTTTATGGCTATTTTTTTCAGTCTTGCACCGATCGTGATGTTAATCTGGATGATGACAAAACGCCGCAGTATCCCTTCCTACATTGCATTACCTTTCACGGCCGCTGTGGTGTTCTGTATCCAGCTGTTCTGGTTTAAAACGGATCTCACACTGCTGAGCGCCAATATTGTCACCGCCTTTATTTCTGTGCTGACTCCGATCACCATCATTGCCGGGGCGATTATGCTCAATAAGCTGATGCAGGTGAGCGGCGCGGAAAACGTGGTGCGCAGCTGGCTGGAAAATATCAGCCCCAATCCGGTAGCACAGCTGATGATTATCGGCTGGGCATTCGCCTTTACCATTGAGGGCGCAAGCGGGTTCGGAACGCCTGCCGCTATCGCCGCACCGATCCTGGTCGGTCTCGGTTTCCCGGCCATGCGGGTTGCCCTGCTGACGCTGGTGATGAACTCCGTGCCGGTTTCGTTCGGCGCCGTCGGTACACCGACCTGGTTTGGTTTTGCCAACCTCGGGCTGAGTGAGGAGAGTGTTTATCAGATAAGCCACTACTCCGCGCTGATCCACTTTGTGGCTGCATTTGTGATCCCGCTGCTGGCGCTGCGTTTTATTGTCAGCTGGCAGGAGATCCGCCGTAATATCGTGTTTATTCTGATCAGCGTGCTCGCCTGTACCGTGCCGTATCTGCTGCTGGCCCAGGTCAACTATGAGTTCCCGGCACTGCTCGGCGGAGCAATCGGCCTCGGGATTTCTGTCGTGACCGCCCGTGCCGGTATCGGCCTGACCCGTACTGAACAAAAAACAGAGAAAAAAGTGATCCCGTTCGGGCAGGTTATCAAAGCGATGACCCCGACCCTGCTGCTGATCGGCATTCTGATTGTCACCCGTATCCACCAGCTCGGCCTGAAAGGACTGCTCAACAGCACTAACGTGATTTGGGAAGGTACTCTGGGTTTCCTCGGCCATATCACACTGAGTGATGCACTGATTGTCCGCCTGAGCAACGTATTCGGCACCCCGGCGGCGGCAGATTATAAAACGCTGTATGTTCCGGCGCTGATCCCGTTCTTCCTCGTGGTATTTATCGGTATTTTCCTGTTCCGCCTGAAACGGACTCAGGTAAAAACCATGTTTGTGCAGACCGCACAGCAGACCAACAAGCCGTTTATTGCCCTGTTCGGTGCACTGATTATGGTAAACCTGATGATGCAGGGCGGCGAAAATGCGCCGGTTTACATTATCGGCCGCTCACTGGCGGGAGCCACCGGTGAGAGCTGGATCTATTTCGCCTCTTATCTCGGCGCACTCGGCTCGTTCTTCTCCGGCTCCAATACCGTGTCCAACCTGACCTTCGGCGGGATCCAGCAATCCATTGCCCAGACCACCGGCCTGAATGTCAATTTAACCCTCGCGCTCCAGTCTGTCGGCGGTGCCATGGGGAACATGGTGTGTCTGAATAATATTATCGCTGTCTGCACCATCCTCGGCATTACCAACGCCGAAGGATCCATTATCAAAAAGACAGTGGTTCCGATGTTTATCTACGGCGTGATTGCCGCCGTGATGGCACTGATACTGACCCTGTAACCGGGCACAGTGCTGAGTTTGTTACATACATATACAGGTACTTAAGATGATTATTTCCGCTTCAACAGACTACCGGGCGGCTGCCGAATCCAGACTGCCACCCTTCCTGTTTCACTATATTGACGGCGGGGCGTATGCCGAGCATACCCTGAAGCGCAATACGGCGGATCTGGCGGATATCGCCCTGCGTCAGCGGGTGCTGCGCGATATGTCGTCTCTCAGTCTGGAAACTGAACTGTTCGGGGAAAAACTGGCGATGCCGGTTGCCCTGGCGCCGGTCGGGCTGACCGGGATGTACGCACGGCGCGGTGAAGTGCAGGCGGCGAAAGCGGCAGCCAATAAAGGCGTTCCGTTTACCCTGTCCACGGTATCCGTGTGTCCGATTGAGGAAGTTGCTCCGGCGATTGAGCGCCCGATGTGGTTCCAGCTCTATGTACTGCGCGATCGCGGTTTTATGAAAAATGCCCTCGAGCGCGCCAAAGCCGCCGGTGTCAAAACCCTGGTCTTTACCGTCGATATGCCGGTGCCGGGAGCGCGTTACCGTGATGCCCATTCCGGGATGAGCGGCCCGAATGCCGCCATGCGCCGTGTGTTACAGGCGATGGTTCACCCGCGCTGGGCACTGGATGTCGGCGTGCTGGGCAAACCGCATGATCTGGGTAATATCTCAGTCTATCGCGGTGCACCGACCAAACTGGAAGATTATATCGGCTGGCTGGGGGCAAACTTCGATCCATCCATTTCCTGGAAAGACCTGGAATGGATCCGCGAGTTCTGGGAAGGTCCGATGATTATCAAAGGGATCCTGGATCCGGAAGATGCGAAAGATGCAGTGCGTTTCGGTGCGGACGGTATTGTGGTCTCCAACCATGGCGGCCGCCAGCTGGACGGCGTGCTCTCCACCGCCCGTGCTCTGCCTGCTATTGCCGACGCGGTGAAATCAGACATCACTATTCTCAGTGATTCCGGGATCCGCAACGGGCTGGATGTGGTGCGGATGCTGGCGCTGGGGGCAGATTCTGTCCTGCTCGGCCGTGCTTTTGTCTATGCCCTCGCGGCGCAGGGACAGGCGGGAGTCGAAAACCTGCTGGATCTGATTGATAAAGAGATGCGCGTGGCAATGACGCTGACCGGCGCAAAAACCATCCGCGATATCACCCGCGACTCGCTGGTTAACCTGCCCGGCTGATCCATTTTTTATCTTTATTCTGAAGCCACTCCCCGGAGTGGCTTTTTTGTTTTATGTGGTTTTTCTGTGTTATTGGTACGATTAATTATGATCAAACTCACACAAAACAACATAAAGCAAAATAATTAGCTAATAATTAAACAGCATTAAATAAGACAATATCCCGACATCACCAGTCAATAGCACTGCAAAAATCACGTTTCCACACTATTTTACCCGAAACGAATCAATTCAGTGATTATTTCATAAACAATACGCCCTATTTTGATGTGTTGATTTACGTTGTTATACCAAGCAATATCAACAAAAAACAACAATAAGTCGTTACTTACCCTGAACCCCCTGAGGTCCGATTATGAAAAAAATTGTCATACTGGGCAGTAGTGGCGGGAACCTGTACAACCTCGGTGGTGCAGATCCTGAAAAACTTCTGAGCGAAATCTACACACAATGTCAGTCCGCCGGTGTTTCTGTTGCTGCGGTGCAGTTTATTGCAGCACAGGCGTCGATGGATGTTGCCAAACCCTCTACCGCTGCCGCGGTCTACACCCTGACAGAAGCAGATGCCGTGCCAGCGGTGACGTTCTCCGGCACCCTCGCAGAAGTCAATGACGCCGTGCGCGGCAGTGATGAACAGATTGCCCGGCTGATAGAACAGGGCGATATCGACGGCATCATTATTATGAGCGGTGATCCGCACAACGCCAACCGCCTGGCACTTCAGGCTGCGGCGGAAAAGAAAGTGCCGATCGCCGGTACCGGCGGCACCTCGATGGCCCATATCGCCGCCGCCGGTGCCAATGTGATTGCCACCTCGGGTACCACCGGCACCACCAGCAGAACCCGGGCTATCTCGTTTATTTCCTCCCTGTGCAAACACTGGGGTATTAAATTCCGTCCGGTACTGGGCAGTGCAGGCAGCACCGGCGGGCCGTCCGATAAGAGTCTGCTTAAGCGGATGAATATCCGCGGCATTATGATCCCGGCTCTGCCGGGCTTTATTGCCATGGCGATTGTACTGGCGCTTAGCCACATCCCGGGGCTGGAAAGCCTGGATGCGATTTTCCAGCTGCTGCTCAAAGGGCTGCCGGTGATTGTGGCGGTGATTGCGGCCAAACAGGTCTCCGAACTGGATGAGGTTTCGATTGTTTCCGGGGTTGTCGCCGGGGTGCTCTCGGTCGAGGGTGGTCTGATCGGCGGGATCGCCGGCGGGATCATGGCGGGTATTTTTGTCCGTTACCTGTTTGCCCTGTGCATCAGCTGGAAATTCCCGATGACCACCGTCAACATCGTGGCAGGCGGGATTTCCGGTCTGGCCGCCGGTCTTATCATGTTCTATTTCCTCAGTCCGCTGGCGCTGCTGGCCGGTAACTACATCAAACTGGCGCTGGAAAGCACCCTCGCCTTCAGTCCGGTTCTGGCGGGACTGCTGGCTGGTCTGGTTATCTGGCCTGCGATCCTCGGCGGTGTGTATCACGCGGTGATCCTGCCGCTGGTACTGCTCGAAATGGAAAAAACCGGTGTCAGCTTCCTCGGCGCGGTGGATATGGTCGGGCTGGTGATGGTTGCCGCCGGTATTAACCTGGCAAACGTCATTGCCCCGCGTGAACGCAGTGAGGCCGCTGTCGCCGCCCCGGGACTGCTTATCAATCTGGGATTCGGCACCTTTGTGGAATCGGCGTATCCCTTCATGTTTGCCAACAAAATCGTGTTCGGCGGTGCCATTCTTTCCGCCGGGATCGGCGGCATGATGCTCGGCATGTTTAATGTCAAAGGGGTGGCGTATGTCCCGGCGTTTGCCTCTCCGTTCTTATCCAGTAACGCACTTTACATGGCGCTGACCATGACCGTGATTCTGGTTTTAACCTGCGCCATTACTGTCATCGCCAACCGTTTCAGTGCCGTGACAACCGCGAAAGCCGCAGGCTGATGCAAAGACAACACAGCAATGAATAAGTGTGAAAAATATCACACGCCAACACCAGGGCTTTATAAAAACGGCACCTCCGGGTGCCGTCATACAAAAACACAAAAAAAGTAATAAGAGGTTGATATGTTTATAGGTGATATGAATAAAAAACGTGAACAGGCCATGGCGAAAGTCAGAAATGCTATTGCGCTGCACAACGGGCAGACTCTGCTCAGCACAGGTATCACCGGTGATGACGCGCGACTGGCGAAAGCAGTGTGTGATGCCGGGGTCAAAATGCTGGAGCCGAACCATCCGGCACTGGCGCTGGCACGCGGACACAGAGGCGTGAATAACATGCACGCCGCCGAGCAGATCCGCCATGAGATCTCCACCGCGCAGATGGCGGAAGCCGTCAACGGTATCCGTAATGTGATCCCGGATGATGTTTTTATTACGGTCGGGATCGCCGGCGGATTCACCGAAACCATCCCGGTGCCGGTGACAGAAGAGGATATTTTACAGATCGCCCGTGCCGGGGCCGACGGCCTGCACACCCATAAATCCACTTTTGAGGATCTGGCGGATATTGTCAGTCTTGCGCACCGCTTCGGCCTGACCGTGGATGCCTACATCGGCCACCCGGACGATCTGCATACCTTCGGCATCCCGGCGGAAACCCCGGAAGAGGTCGCGGAAGTGGCGAAGAAAATGGAAGCCATCGGCGTGGATATGATCGGCCTGATGACCGGTATGAGCTACGAGGGCGTGGCTGCCGGTGAAATTCCGGAACAGATTAAAGCCCGGCTGAAAGCGCTGGTGGGCGCGGTCAGTGTTCCGACACTGGCGGAAGGCGGTATTAACGTCGCCAATGCCAAAGCGTTTAAAGAAACCGGAGTGAATATTTTAGTGGTCGGCACCGCAATTGATAATGTGGTGTGTCAGGCGGCCGCACAGGTTACCCAATCCTTTATTCATCACAACTGACGGTATTTCCCATGCGGGGGCACCGCTCCCGCTGAGGCTTTTTATGACCACACTGGCTATCGATCTCGACGGCACGCTTTTACATCCGGATAACCGTATTTCAGAGGGCAACAGCCGGGCACTGCTGGCGCTGCCGCCGGAAACGGATATTGTGATCTGCTCTGCCCGCCCGCTGCGGGCGATTTTATCTCTGATGAACGGCGCCGGGCTGCTTCCGGTGCTCCGCGCTATCGGTGCCTGTAACGGCGCGGTGATTTATGACTGCCGCACACAATCCGTTCTCAGCCGGGCAACCCTGTCTCCGGCCGTGTTATCCGCACTGCAAAACCTGCTCACCACCGGCTGGCATGCTTTCGGTGAGGATGCTCTGCTCTGTCCGCCGGGGAAAATATCAGAATACACAATTCATGAAGCTGAATTATTCGGCCTGCCAATACAGACACTCGCGGCAGACGATATTTTCAGCCGGACAGATATCATTAAAATCAGCCTGTGCGGGGAAGCGGAAGCCCTGCGGCAACGGGCTGAAAACCTTCGCCCGCAGTTACCGGCAAAGGTCGGTGCATTCTTTACCGACCAGCACTATTTTGAACTGGTTCCCGCATCCGTGAGCAAAGGCAGTACCCTGCAAATACTGGCGGAGCGCGGTATTCTGCAGCCGGGAACCACCATGGCCATCGGGGATCAGGAAAACGATCTCTCTTTATTTGCCGCAGCGGATCTGCGCGTGGCAATGGGTAATGCCGTACCGGCACTGAAGCAGGCCGCCGGGTATATTACGGCTGACTGCCGGGAGGATGGCGTTGCTGCCGCACTTCATCATTACAGAGCGGCATTCCGCAACGACGCATAATGCGCTAATATTGTTCATGTTTACGAGTGTGATGAGAACGGTCATGAATCCGATAAAAAGAAAGGAATACATTCTCGATCTGCTGAATCAGCAGGGGGAAGTCAGTGTGCAGGATCTTGCTGATACACTGAATGTCACCTCTGAGACGATCCGCCGTGATCTCTCCATTCTGGAGAAAGAAGGCGAGATCATCAAAATTCACGGCGGGGCGATGAAGAAAAAGAGTGTCAGCGAAGGCAGCTTTGAACAGCGGCTGGAACTGAACCGCGAGGAAAAAATGACCCTCGCGCGCTACGCTGCCGGGCTGATTTCCGAGCACGACACACTGTATATCGATTCCTGTTCGACAACGCTGCTGTTTTCCGCGCAGTTACCGGCAATTGCATTTACCGTTTTCACCAACTCCGCCCTTATCGCGGATAAAATCGCCTCACAGAACCCGCTGGCAAAAGTGTATGTGCTGGGTGGTGAATACAGCCATGAATTCCGGGCCAATCTCGGTGCGAAAACCCTGCATGAAATTGATCATATTTATGCGGACTTTGCCTTTGTCGGCGCAGGCGGTGTACGTGATGAAGGTATTCTGGTCAAAAGTGTTGAAGAAGGCATGATTGCACGGAAAATGCTGGAAAAAAGTAAGCAGAAAATTATTCTGGCCGACTCCAGCAAATTCGGCCAGCAGGGGATTTTAAAAATCGCGGAGATTGCTGTTATCGATAAAATTATCTGTGACGATAAATGGCAGAAAGCGCACGAATTCCGTGAAAAATATCCGGAAAAAGTCGTTATCGTGCCGTAAGGGAAAAAACCTTACGGCTGTGACGGCTCGCTGTGATGGCCGGTCATCCGCCCGTCCTTCATCACCACATTGAGGCTGCCGTTATAAAATTCCGCCAGAAAAACAGACTCAGGGTCGTCAATTCCCTGCTGTTTCAGGCGGTCTGCCAGCCACGGCTCATCATGACCAATCTGTTCCAGTTCATATTTACGCGGTACGCCGTCTTTCATCACAATGACAGACGGCATCTGTGACTGGTCACAAATCACCGTCAGCTGGCCGTCCGGCTCTATCTGCGCATAATACACATCGCGGTATGAATAGATCCCCTGCGCATGCATGCGGGAGGTAATATTCAGAATATCGATTTTATTACGCTTCTCATGAATGCTGTCCATGATAAATACCCCGTTTTTAATAATCGGGATCGGGTTACCTATAGTCACCGCGCGCAGTACACTGATATGTTTGCTGACCCAATTGATTATGCTGATAAAACTCACCCCCATCAGCAGAATAATAATATATTGCGTCAGCGGAATGGTATCACTGTAAATAACACCGCCGATAATGCCTCCCAGAACAAAGTTTCCAATAAAATCAACCGGTGTCATTTGTGATAATTGGGTTTTCCCGGAGATATTCATGTGCGTTAACACAATAACAAAGCCGATGATAAATTTAACGATAACCAGCAGATAATATGTCATGGTATTTCCTTACACTGACAAACAACGCTAACTAACTGAAATAAAACACGTTACCATGTTACGCTTATAAGACTGCATTCTGTATTGATATTACCGGATATTTTTATGCAGCAGGATATTATTTTATGCTGTTACTGATAAATCCCCCTAAGCACTATACAACCGGCGCTTCATTTTCTATGCTGAAAGGGATAACCCTGACAGAAAATTATATCTGTCAGCAGACTGCCTGATTTTATCATATAATCAATAATCGCGGACACGATGTTATCCGGTTATTTTACTCAGTATTGCTGAAGAGGAGTTAATCATGAAAAAAGCATTATTAAGTTCACTCATCCTTGCGGGGGTATTTGCGCTGGCCACCGGGTGTGACGACAGCAGCAAAACGGATCCTGCCGCGCAGAAAGCACAGGAAGGTGCCGCGCAGATTAAAGAAGCCGCAGAGCAGAAAGCGGATGAAATAAAGCAGGATGCCAAAGAGGCTGCGGATAAAACAGAGCAGAAAGCCGCTGAACTGAAACAGAATGCAACTGAAGCCGCCGGTGATGCCAAAGAAAAAGCCGGTGCGGTGATGGCTGACGCCAAAGAGAAAGCTGCCGAAATCCGTGACAGTGCCGATGCCAAAGCGGATGAGCTGAAAAAAGAGGCTGATGCCCTGCTGGCTGATGCCAAAGATAAAGGCGAAGATGCCAAAAAAGCCGCGGAAGAAAAAGCCACAGAGCTGAAACAAAAAGCAGATGAAGCCAAAGCCGCCGCTGATAAGAAAATTGATGAGCTGAAACAGGATGTCAGCGGAAAACCCGCAGATGCTCAGTAAACCGGAACAGGTAATATCCCGTACCAATCCGTAAAACAGCCGTCAGCCGGAAACAATGAGTGTTTCCGGCTTTTTTATTGTGTTATTTCAGGCAGTTTGCCGGCTTCCGTAAATAAAACTCACAGATAAAAATATCTCTTTTTCCCACAAAAATACCCCGTGACTTGCCGCAGAGTGACATTTTTGGCACTATAATCCTCTTTTTTTCACCAACCGGGGGAATAAAATCTAATATCACCGCTTTTTTTTCCGCAGGTTTAGCCTGTATTCATCTCCGTTTTTTCTGATCTCCCGCTGACACTATTTTGCCGGGGTTTCTATTTACCGCTGCGCAGCCGCGTACCGTTTTCAGAAGGAAAATCTGACGCTTTGATGCAGTTCTCCCCTTTTTACTGCCGGCGTTATCTGCAACTGATAAAAGGAATAATTCATGAGTCATCAGGACACTGAACAATCCGCAAAAAAAATGAAGATTAATCCGCCGGTTTTTTATATTTCGGCCCTGGTTATTCTCCTGATTGTCGGCTTTGCCGCCCTGTTTCCCCAAACGGCGGACATACACCTCAAAGCCCTTCAGACCAGCCTGTTTAAAAATGCCAGCTGGTTCTATATCCTCGCCGTCGCCCTGATTTTACTGAGCGTCACCTTTATGGGGCTGTCCCGTTTCGGTGATATTAAACTCGGCCCGGACCACGCCCGTCCGGCATACAGTTATATTTCCTGGTTTGCCATGCTGTTCTCCGCAGGAATGGGGATCGGGCTGATGTTCTTCGGTGTCGCCGAACCGGTGATGCACTATCTTTCCCCGCCTGTCGGCACACCGGAAACGGTTGAAGCGGCAAAAGAGGCCATGCGCCTGACCTTCTTCCACTGGGGGTTACACGCCTGGGCTATTTACGCGGTTGTGGCGCTGATCCTTGCGTTTTTCAGCTACCGCCACGGCCTGCCGCTGACACTGCGTTCCGCACTTTACCCGATTATCGGCGACCGTATTTACGGCGCGGCCGGTCATGCGGTGGATATTTTTGCCGTGGTCGGTACCGTATTCGGGGTTGCGACCTCTCTCGGCTTCGGTGTGTTACAGGTGAATGCCGGGCTGAATCATCTGTTCGGCCTGCCGCAGACAGAAACCGTTCAGGTGGTGCTGATTGTGGTGATCACCTCACTGGCCACGCTGTCGGTGGTATCCGGTCTGGATAAAGGCATCCGTTTTCTGTCAGAGCTGAACCTTGGCCTGGCGGTTCTGCTGCTGATTATGGTCGGTGTGTTAGGCCCGACCGTGCTGCTGCTGAAATCCTTTGTTGAGAACACCGGCGGTTATCTTTCTGAAATCGTCAGTAATACCTTTAATCTCTTTGCCTATGAGCCGAAGTCAGACGACTGGCTGGGCGGCTGGACCCTGCTTTACTGGGGCTGGTGGCTGTCATGGTCGCCGTTTGTCGGGATGTTTATCGCGCGGATTTCACGCGGGCGCACCATCCGTGAATTTGTCTTCGGCGTGTTGTTTGTCCCGGCGGGCTTTACCCTGCTGTGGATGACCTTCTTCGGTAATACCGCCATTGATCTGATCAAAAATCAGGGTGCAACCGCCCTCGCCGCGGTGGTGAAAGAGGATGTGTCACTGGCACTGTTCCAGTTCCTCGAGTATTTCCCGTTCTCCACGGTGCTCTCTTTCTTTGCCATGCTGATGGTGATTGTCTTCTTCGTCACTTCCGCTGACTCCGGCGCGATGGTGGTGGACACCCTGGCCTCCGGCGGGGATACCCACACGCCGGTCTGGCAGCGGATCTTCTGGGCCGGACTGATGGGCGTGGTGGCGATCACTCTGCTGCTGGCCGGGGGATTATCCGCCCTGCAGACGGTGACTATCGCCAGCGCCCTGCCGTTTGCGGTTGTGCTGCTGTTCTCGATTTACGGGCTGATCAAAGCCCTGCGGATTGATGTGCACAAGCGTGACAGCCAGCAGCTGGCGACCATTGCGCCGACCGCCAGCCGCAACCCGATCCCGTGGCAGCGTCGTCTGCGTAATATCGGCTATTTCCCGAAACGTTCGCTGGTCAAACGCTTTATTGATGAAGTGGTGTCAGAGGCGATGGATATGGTATCTCAGGAGCTGGAAAAACAGAGCACACCGAGCCATATCGACCGCAGCCGCGACGACCGGATCACCTTTGAGGTCGATCTGGGGGATGATATGAACTTTATCTATGAAACCCGGCTGCGCTATTACAATCAGCCGTCCTTTGCCCTTTCCGGTATGACCGACGAGGAAAAAGATGAAGAACACCGCTATTACCGCGCGGAAATCCATCTGAAAGAGGGCGGACAGGATTATGACATTATGGGCTGGAACAAGGAGCAGATTATTCATGACATCCTTGACCAGTACGAAAAACATATTCACTTCCTGCATCTGCTCGGCAAGAAGTAAGTCTGCCACTGTAAAAATGCCGCTCATCTGAGCGGCCTTTTTTTATTCTTCTTCGTTGTCGCGCTGCGGCAGTGCAACCAGGTCATCCAGCAGTGCATAGAGCTGGCGAACCTTCTCCGGTGTGAACTGTAATTCCAGCGCCTGATAGCCGGTCTCCACTTCCGCCTGCACACGGTGATACAGCGCCGTACCTTCGTCAGTCAGAGAGAGGTAGAGTTTGCGCTGATCACTGAGGGGCTTGAGGCGGTGGATAATGCCCGCTTTTTCCATCCGCGTCAGAATACCGGTCAGGCTGGGACGCAGAATACAGCTTTTCTGTGCCAGAAGATGAAAATCGAGCGACGGGGTCTTAGCCAGTATGCGAATGATCCGCCACTGCTGCTCCGTCAGTTGGTGTGCTTTCAGGGCCGGGCGAAAATAGCCGAGGACCACTTCACGGGCCTGCAAAAGGGCGATAAGTAATGATTCATGCATAATGGGTAATTTCTCCGCGATGTACTCACATCATAAACATCGACGTTATCAAAAAAAGGCGCAATTTTATCGGGAAAATGCGCAATCAGACATCCTCTGTTAGAATAAAAAGCATATCAGTCATAAAGACCCAAAGGACTCTCCTTTTATTAACGCTATATTAACAATAAATCAATGGTCTTCTGCTGATATCTCAGTGCCCTCATCACTTTTTTGAGAAAACGCAACGGAGCTCTCTATGTTCACCTCATCGTTAACCGATCCTTCCTTTTCCCTGCTGCGCACCGGCGGCTATATTAATGGTCAGTGGACCGATGCACAGGATAAGGCCACGTTTGATGTGACCAACCCGGCCACCGGCGGACTGATCACCCGAGTCAGCGACCTCGGCGCACACGAAACCCGGCTTGCCATTGCCGCCGCTGAAAATGCCCTGCCGGGCTGGCGCGCCCTGACCGCCAAAGCCCGTGCGCAGATCCTGCGCCGCTGGTTTGATCTTGTCATGGAGAATCAGGAGGAACTGGCACAACTCCTGAGCCTGGAACAGGGCAAACCGCTGGCAGAATCACGCGGGGAAATCGCCTACGGCGCCGGCTTTATTGAATGGTTTGCCGAAGAAGGCAAGCGCGTGTACGGCGAAACCATTCCGGCCACACAGAGCGGACAGCGGATCGCCACTATCCGCCAGCCGATCGGGGTGGTCGGTGCTATCACGCCGTGGAATTTCCCGAATGCCATGATCACCCGAAAAGCCGCTCCGGCACTGGCGGCAGGCTGTACCATGGTGCTGAAACCGGCAGCGGAAACCCCGCTTTCCGCTCTGGCGCTGGCGGCACTCGCGGAACAGGCCGGTATTCCGGCCGGAGTGCTCAATGTTGTCACCGGGCTTGATGCGGCGGCTATCGGCGGCGAACTGACCACCAGCCCGGTCGTGCGCAAAATCTCCTTTACCGGCTCCACCCGTGTCGGCAAGCTGTTGATGGCGCAGAGTGCGGAGACGGTTAAAAAGCTCTCTCTCGAACTGGGCGGTAACGCGCCGTTTATTGTGTTTGATGATGCCGATCTCGATGCGGCGGTTGCCGGTGCCATGGCCGCCAAATTCCGTAACAGCGGGCAAACCTGTGTCTGCGCCAACCGTCTCTATGTGCAGGACGGTGTGTATGATGCCTTTGCCGCGAAACTGGCGGAAGCTGTCAGTGCCCTGCATGTCGCGCCGTACACCGACGAAAAAGCACAACAGGGGCCGCTGATTAATGAGGCTGCTATCCGCAAAGTCAGTGAACATATCGCCGATGCGGTCAGCAAAGGTGCGACTGTTGTCAGCGGCGGGAAACCGGCGGCGCAGGGCGGATTATTTTTTGAGCCGACCGTTCTGACCGGTGTGACTTCAGACATGCTGGTGACCCGCGAGGAGACTTTCGGCCCGCTGGCACCGCTGGTGCGGTTCCGCAATGAGGAAGAGGCTGTCAGTGCGGCAAATAACAGTGAGTTCGGTCTTGCCGCTTATTTCTATTCCCGCGATATCGGCCGGGTCTACCGCGTGGCGGAAGCCCTGGAGGCCGGAATGGTCGGTATTAATGAAGGGATTATTTCCACGGAAGTGGCACCGTTCGGCGGTATCAAGCAATCCGGCCTCGGCCGTGAAGGCTCCCGCCACGGTATTGATGACTATCTGGAAATCAAATACCTCTGCTTCGGCGGGATCCGTTAATCCCCGCTGACCACCGCCTGCGGCTGTCCTTCCGGCAGCCGCATTTTCTGACTCTCCCTTGTATTTTTCCCCGGCTATCATTAGACTGCGTATCATTCGCCAATAAGCAACAATTGCGTCACATTTTTTATCCCACCGGGAGTTGGTATGTCTTTGGATAATTCACAGCGTCTGTTGTTCCGCGACGCAATGGCGACACTCTCCGCTGCCGTCAATATCGTCACCACCGACGGCGACGCCGGGCGCGGCGGGCTGACCGCCACCGCGGTCTGCTCTGTCACGGATACGCCGCCGACCCTGCTGGTGTGCATCAACCGCAGCAGTGCGCTCAGTGAGGTGTTCAGAGCCAACGGACGTTTGTGTGTCAATGTGCTCACCCATGAACACCAGGCACTGGCGTGTGATTTTGCCGGGATGACCGGCCTGAGTATGGACGCGCGTTTTGCCGGTGATCACTGGCAGCCGGGAGCGCTGGGACAACCTTGTCTGCACGGCTCACTGGCCTGTCTGGAAGGCGTGGTGACTCAGGTGCAGGAAATCGGCACACACAATATCTTTATGGCAGAGATCAGCAATATTGATGTCCGCGACGAAGGTCACGGCCTGATTTACTTCCGCCGCGATTTCCGCACTGTCGAAACCGGTGATATCCCCGCTGCTGCAGTTGCCTGATCCTCTTTCATTATTGTCATAATATTCGTTAACTCATCATGTGTTAACGAATCATTATTCATCAGAAAAATACCTGTTACAGTTTGTCATATTTAATTCCGCCCCCTCCGGACAACAGAATAAATAACCATCAATCTGCTCAATACGCCATCAACAAAACCATTGCGGACTAATTATTGATGTCAATCTAATGAATTTTATTTCAATTATGATATTAATTATTGCAGTAAGTGTGATCTGTCTTTGAGATGCTCAGACAGCAATATATTAGTCTGAGCCCTTTGGCAAATACCCTGACAAATACGCAAACACTCAACCTTACGCAAGAGTTTATCTTTTAGCTTTGCCTCCGCGATGCCGGGAAGGCTTTTGCGTGATGAATAATTATTAATAAGAGGCATTAAACCATGAGTAAACCCGCGCAGGTTGGTTTGTTTAACCAACCCAAGCCATTCTTCATGATTTTTATCGTGGAGCTGTGGGAACGCTTCGGCTATTACGGTGTGCAAGGCATCCTGGCCGTCTACTTTGTTCAGAAACTGGGATTCAGTCAGGAACAGGCATTCATCACCTTCGGGGCATTCGCCGCGCTGGTATACGGTCTGATCTCCATCGGTGGTTACGTCGGTGACCACGTCCTCGGGACCAAACGGACCATCATCTTAGGGGCCATCGTGATGGCTGTCGGTTATTTTATGACCGGCCTGTCTATCATGCACCCGGATCTGATTTTTTACGCACTGGGTACCATTGCTGTCGGTAACGGCTTATTCAAAGCCAACCCGGCCAGTCTGCTGGCAAAATGCTATCCGCCGAAAGACCCGCGTCTGGACGGGGCATTCACCCTGTTCTATATGTCGATCAACATCGGCTCTCTGATTTCCCTGTCACTGGCACCGGTTATCGCGGACAAATACAGCTATACCGTTACTTATAACATCTGTGGTATCGGCCTGCTGATCGCCCTGGCGGTCTTCCTGTTCTGTCAGAAAATGGTGCGTAATATCGGTTCCGGGCCGGATCACAAACCAATAAAATTCGGCAGCCTGCTGGTCGTCATCGCCGGTAGTGTGGCAACTGTTTTCCTGTGTGCATGGTTACTGCACAACGTCATTATTGCCAACTATGTGTTACTCGGCGTCACCGCTGTGGTTATCTTCTTCTTCTTCCGCGAAGCTTTCAAACTGAAAGGCGTTGAGCGGAACAAGATGTATGTGGCGTTTGTTCTGATGCTGGAAGCGGTTATCTTCTATGTGCTGTATGCCCAGATGCCGACTTCACTGAACTTCTTCGCTATCTATAACGTGCATCACACCATTATGGGTATTGATGTGCATCCGGTCAGCTTCCAGGCACTGAACCCGTTCTGGATCATCGTGCTGAGCCCGGTTCTGGCTTACTTCTACAGCAAGATGGGCGCACGCGGCAAAGATTTCTCCATGCCGGGTAAATTCACCATCGGTATGTTCTGCTGCTCCGCCGGCTTCCTGACAGCCGCTGCATCCGGTATGTGGTTTGCCGATGCGTCCGGTCTGACATCACCATGGTTTATCGTCCTGGTCTACTTCTTCCAGGCCGTCGGTGAGCTGATGATCAGTGCGCTGGGTCTGGCGATGGTGGCTGCGTTCGTTCCGCAGTACCTGATGGGCTTTATTCTCGGGATGTGGTTCCTGACCCAGGCAATGGCAACACTGCTGGGCGGTTACGTGGCGACCTTTACCGCACCGCCGGAAGGCGTGACTGATCCGCTTCAGACTCTCGGTATCTACACTGATGTGTTCGGTAAAATCGGTATCGCAACGGCAGTTGCCGGCCTGATTATGTGGGCTATCGTACCGAAACTGAACAAAATCATGAAAGAAGAAAAAACAGCCTGATTGTGTTAACCGGTGCGCGGCACCGGTTTTCCGTCTCGTTTGCGTAATGACACGCTGTTCTGCATAACCCGGGCTATCCGGGTTTTTTATTATCTCCCCGTCCTGCTTTTCTGCCCGGTTTCACATTTTCCCGCACGCCATTTCTCAAATATTGGTATCCCTGCTATACGTTAATTAACTATTAATTAACAAATAGTCAATCAATCCCTCATACAAAACCCTGCACGTTCAACGGAGATAATAATGATAACCCCATGGCGAACACCTGTTCTTCTGCTCTCTCTGCTGCTTTCCCCGCAATTGTATGCCGCTTCCGAACCCGCTGCTGAAGCCCGTAACGGGATGGTTGTCTCTTCCCAGCATCTGGCGTCACAGGCCGGGGCTGATATTCTGAAAGCCGGCGGTAACGCGGTGGATGCGGCAGTGGCTGTCGGCTACGCTCAGGCGGTGGTGAATCCCTGCTGCGGTAATATCGGCGGCGGCGGCTTTATGACCCTGCATCTGGCAGACGGAAAAAATATTTTCATCAATTTCCGCGAAACGGCCCCGGCGTCCGCTTCTGCGGATATGTATCTCGATAAAGACGGCAATCTGATCAAAGATGCCAGCCTGTACGGCTACCTCGCCGCCGGGGTGCCGGGAACGGTGAAAGGGCTGGATTATGCCCTGGAAAAATACGGTACCATGAAACGGGAGCAGGTGATGGCTCCGGCGATAAAACTGGCCCGTGACGGTTTTATCCTGACCCGCGCAGATACCGATGTGCTGGACACCACCACCGCCCGCTTTAAGCAGGATCCGGAAGCAGCGCGGATTTTCCTTAAACCTGACGGCTCCGCATTCCAGCCCGGCGACCGCCTGATTCAATCCGATCTGGCCAATACCCTGGAGCGCATCGCCAAAGAAGGCCCTCCCGCCTTTTATGAAGGGGAAATCCCGCAAATCGTGGAAAAAGCCTCTCAGGCAGGCGGCGGTAAGCTGACAGCCAAAGATTTCGCGGATTACACCATTTCTGAGGTCGCACCGGTCACCTGTACCTATCGCGGTTATGAATTTATATCTGCCCCGCCGCCGAGCTCCGGTGGTGTGACTATCTGCCAGACCCTGAACATCCTGGAAGGTTATGATCTGAAAGCAATGGGCTTTAACTCGGCGGATTATATCCACACTCTGACAGAGGCGATGCGCCATTCTTATATGGATCGCAACACCTTCCTCGGTGACCCTGCGTTTGTGAAAAACCCGACCGAAAAACTGACCAGCAAAGCCTATGCGGAAGAGCTGCGCAAAGAAATCATTCCGGGCAAAGCCACACCTTCCGCTCAGGTGCAGCCGGGTACAGGCCCGCATGAAAAACCGGAAACCACACACTATTCCGTGGTGGATAACAAAGGCAATGCGGTTTCCACCACCTATACCATCAACGGCCGTTTCGGTGCGGTGGTGATCCCGCCGGGTACCGGTTTCTTCCTCAATGATGAAATGGATGATTTCACCACCAAAATCGGCGAGAAGAATATGTACGGCCTGGTTCAGGGTGAGCGCAACGCGATTGCCCCGGGCAAACGTCCGCTTTCCTCCATGAGCCCGACCATTGTCACCAAAGACGGTAAGATTTTCCTGGTGCTCGGTTCGCCGGGCGGCTCACGGATCATCTCTATCACTCTGCAGACCGCGCTGAATATTATCGATCACGGCATGGCACCGCAGGAAGCTGTGAATGCGCCGCGTATCCACCATCAGTGGCTGCCGGATGAGGTGTATTACGAGCAGCGCGGTGTGTCAAAAGACTCACTGAATCTGCTGGATAAAATGGGTTATAAGATGGTTGAGCAGACACCGTGGGGTGCCGCCGAGCTGATTATGGTGGGGTTACCGGGTGCCGCCGGAGTCAGTGCGGACTCTTCCGGCAATGATGCCGCCGTGTCCGGTAAGGTGCGGGAAGGCTATTTATACGGTGCCAACGATGTGCGCCGTCCGGCCGGGGAGGCAGCAGGAGTCGAGTAATCTCCCGGCCGGATTTGTAAACGCAGCATGCCCTGTCCGTCACGGACAGGGCATTTTTTACGGCAACCAGCTGATATCAATAATTAAATATTAACACCGTGCTGAGACGCTAATGCAGACAGACCACCGGCGAAGCCCTGGCCGACGGCTTTGAATTTCCACTCTGTTCCGTGACGGTACAACTCACCGAAGACCATCGCGGTTTCTGTTGATGCATCTTCAGACAGGTCGAAACGGGCAATTTCACTGCCGTTATCATTGTTACAGATACGGATGAAGCTGTTGCTGACCATACCGAAGTTCTGTTTACGTGCTTCCGCATCATAAATCGTGACGGAGAAGACCAGTTTTTTCACATCTGCCGGAAGGGTGTTCAGGCTGATTTTAACCTGCTCATCATCACCGTCGCCTTCACCGGTGCGGTTGTCGCCCTGGTGCTCCACCGCGCCGCACGGGCTGGTTTTGTTATTAAAGAAGATGAAATGGCTGTCGGATAATACTTTTCCGTCGTCACCCACCATAAATACAGATGCGTCGAGGTCAAAATCCTGACCATCAGTCACACGCGCATCCCAGCCCAGACCAACCATCGCCACGCTCATTGACGGGGCTTCTTTGGTCAGGGAGACGTTACCACCTTTTGTAAGAGAAACTGCCATTTTCGGACTCCTGCTGCGGATTATAAAGAGGGCTGGTTATCAGCCCGCTGAAAAAAAATACTCAGGACGCGTTGATACCGTACTGTGCACAGACTGATGACAGACCACCGGCATAACCCTGGCCGACGGCACGGAATTTCCACTCGGCTCCGTGACGATAGAGTTCACCGAACAGCATCGCGGTTTCAGTGGAGGCATCCTCAGTCAGGTCATAACGGGCGATTTCGGTATTGGTATCATCATTGACCAGGCGGATAAATGCGCCGGATACCTGGCCGAAACTCTGACGGCGGGTCTGCGCGTCATGGATAGTGACCACGAAGACGATTTTGTCGATCTCCGCCGGAATCATATCCAGTTTGATGATCAGGGATTCATCATCACCATCGCCCTGGCCGGTGCGGTTGTCGCCGGTATGGGTGACAGAACCGTCAGATGAACGCAGATTGTTATAAAAAATAAAGTCTGCATCACCACGCACTTTACCGGCGGCGGTCAGCAGAAATGCAGAGGCATCAAGGTCAAAATCCTGACCATCTGTGGAACGAACATCCCAGCCTAAGCCAATCAGGACGTTTTTCATTGAAGGGGCTGTTTTGCTCAGCGACACGTTACCACCTTTAGAAAGAGAAACGCTCATTTCACTTACTCCTTAGTTAAATCAGTGACGGGTGGCGGATAATTACTTATCCGCACTTTCCGTTTTTTCCGGGAAAACAAAGCTGGCGATAATACCCAGTGCCAGGACCCCGAGCACCACGAACAGGCTGCTGGTGGCCGAAATATGTAATCCGTGACCCCAGAGGCTGTCTGTCGCATTCAGACCCAGTTTCACCGCGATAAAGAACAGTAACGCAATAACCGCTTTTTCCAGGTGAACCAGATACTGCTTCAGTGCTTCCAGGACAAAGTACAGGGTACGCAGGCCGAGGATCGCGAACATCATGGCGCTGTAAACAATCAGCGGCTCACGGCTCACCGCGATAATCGCCGGTACGGAGTCAAACGCAAACATCACATCGGACAGTTCCACCACGGCCACACACAGCATCAGCGGTGTGGCATACAGAGCGGCTTTTTTACCGCGTCCGATAGTGACGTCCTTGTTCTCCGGTTTTGCCAGCTCGGCATCCACTTCTTTCTGGGTCAGCAGGAAGGCGTGTCCGCTCAGTTTCGGCCAGATCGGGAACAGTTTTTTCACCATCCGGTAAGCAATGTGCTGCGAGTAATCTTCAATCTCTTCCTTATCTTCGCGGTTACGCAGCATCATGACAGCGGTCCAGGCGACGATCAGGGCGAAAATCACTTCCACATACGGCCCCAGGCTCAGCAGACCGGTACCTATCGCCACGAAAATCCCGCGGAAAACGATAGCCCCGATAATGCCCCAGTACAGCACCCGGTGGCGGAAACGATCCGGAACCGAGAACCAGGAGAAAATCGCCATCATCACAAACAGGTTGTCGACCGACAGCACTTTCTCAAGCGCATAACCGGTGACGAACAGGCTCGCAACTTCCGAACCGTGGTGGATATAGAGAAACCCGGCAAAACCCATTGCCACAGCAACCCAGAAAACAGACCAGATTGCCGCATTTTTCAGTGAAACCGGCTTATCGCCCCGGTGCATAAACAAATCAATAAAAATCGCACCGATTGCAAGGATGACGAAAACGGTGACTGTTTCCATCGGAAAACCGATATGTGTTGATTCCATAATTAACCCTTAGGTATAAAAATCAGAGACCGAACTCTGCCGGGTCAAACCCCAGAGCAGCGGCGATCTCTTTTACTGCTTTCTGCTCATCCTGATCGAAGTTACCGTCACTCTTCGCGACTGCAATCCCGACACGCACCGCTAACTGCGCTGCTTCCGGCTGATCCTTCAGCGCCAGGATATATTTCATGGTTTCACCTTTGCCGATTTCCATGTCGAAATCGAAACTGGTGACCAATTTGTTGAAAAATGTAATGACTTCTTCGGTTTCAAATACTTTCAGTTCTTCAGAGGATTTCAGAAAACCGATCATTTTCTGTTTTTCTTCCGCACTGACCCCGTCACTGGAAACCGCAATGCGGGCACAGACAGCGATTGTACCTTCCATAAACTTACGGTTTCTGAAACGGCTGACCTGTTTTGTCAGCTCTTCGCGGCCTGAATTAAACGCACTTTTGACCCGGTTAAGTATACTCATTGCTGTATCCTCACTTAAATTATTTCGAGCCGGCTTTCCAGCGGAAACCCCACCCGAATGCTTCATCCATATCGCTTTGATTTTTAAAGAAACGGTTAAGGCGTTCGACTTTTATCGCCCCGTTCTCATTGACCAGGCGGGCAATCGCGCACATGGTGCGGCGGTCGTCCCCTTCTGTCAGCCGGGTTTCCACCGGCGGCTGTTCCGGTACAAAGACCGTCACCACGCCATCTGTTTTGTCCCAGCTCGGTACGCCCTGATAAATAAAGGCGTAGATGAGAATTTGGCGGATGTGTTTCCACTCGCCGCCGTTGATATGCAGCCACTCACCTTCTGAAACCGCGCCGGTACGATCATCGCCCTGCAGCTGAATAAAGGGTTCACGCCGGTAATCACCAAATGCATTACCCAGCGCCTGAATCACCGATTTCTGACCATTCTGTAACTCAACGAATGCGCCCAGATCCAGGTCAATCCCCTTGTTGCCGCCACCGAACACATTGCTGAGGAAGCCCCCGGAGTTGCTGTTCTGAACATCACGGTGCCAGTTCAGATTAATGCGGATTTCACCGAAGTTATCCCGCTTGCTCAGACTGATTGACGGCTTTTCTTTGCTCAGCGATATCTTGCTTAAACTGATTTTACTTTCTGCCGGTTTTGGTGCAGGCGCTGCTGCCGGTGCGGACTCTGCCGCCACATCCACCCCAAAGTGCTCCGCCAGCGGTTTCAGTCCGCCGTTGAAGCCCTGGGCAACAAAGCGGAATTTCCACTCATTATTGCGGCGGTACAGTTCACCGAGGATCAGTGCCGCTTCCTGACGACCGGCGGTGTCCACAATGCCGCTGAGCAGTTTTTCACGATCCGCTTCAACCTGAACTTCCAGGCTGCGCAGACCGGCAACAGTCTGCCCGCCGTCACAGGTGACCACAAATGCGACTTTCTGCACATCCTGACGCAGACGGCTGACATCCACCGTAAAGACGGTATTGTTGCCGTTCTGCTGCCAGCTGATGGTGTTGTCATCATTCTGCGGCTGACCGTAGAAGACCATGTCCGGATCGCCCTGCACTTTGCCGTCAGCATACAGACGGAACGCGGAGGCATCCGCCGCCGCACCGGACAGCACCGTAATCCGCAGTGTTTTCAGCGGTACGGGCGCATTCGCCCCGGGCGTCATGTTCATCAGAGCACCACCGTACTGATAATGTCGGAAGACATGTCGTCAATCGTGCGGCCGCGGCATGCAGCACCGTGTGCGGTAAAGTTCCACTCACCGCCGCTGCGGCACAGGGAGGCGATCACGATACCGGTGTGTGAGCCCTGTTCATTCAGCTGATAACGCACCAGCTCTTTACCGCTCTGATCCAGTACACGGCAGAAGGCATTTTCCACATCGTTAAATGTCTGACCACGGAAGCTGTTCACCGTAAAGGCCAGATATTCGGTATTCTGCGGCAGACGGTTCAGGTCCACGCGGATCACTTCATCATCTCCGTCACCCTCACCGGTCAGGTTATCCCCTTCATGGATCACGGATTTACAGTCTGATTTCAGTTTGCGGAACCAGATGGTGTCGAGAATACGGCCGTCTTTATCCAGCAGGATGCAGCTGGCATCCAGATCAATGGAGTCGTTACCGCCGCCGAACAGCGAACCGAGAAAACCTTTCTTTTTCTGAACAGGATCCCAGCCGAGACCGAAATGCAGCTGATTTAATGCGGCAGATGCCTTGCTGAGAGATACCGTCTGATTCTTCGTCAATGAAACCATATTTTCATTCCTTAAACGGGAGATAAAACCCGGCAACAGGTGCTGGTGATAATGAATTTTAAAAAATCATATCATGACGGAGTTCTTTGGCAAGATATATTTCAAACAAAATTAATAATACAGATTAAACATATAGTTAATATAGAAATAATGACATTCGCAGTTATGGATAATGTCAGGTTTCGTCAGCGGGTTGTCAATTTAAACATAATCATAATATGATTGACATGTAAATTAATCCTAAATAAACTCGCCCCTAATCTATCGGATAAAACAGAACAGGAATAAACAATAATGGCGCATGCGATCTGGCTGACGGAAGGGCTCTCTTCCCAGCGTGATTTGATCCGGAATATCAGGCTGTTCGCGCAGACATTACAGGTTGATCTCACGATTTTTGCCTCTCACCGGCAGCCCCGTCATGAGATCCTGTCAGAAGCCGATTTTTCCCTGACTGAACCGGCTGATGAAAATGAGCGGCTGGCGTTTATCCTGTCTGTTACGGAGAAATACGGTATTCAGGTAATCCACGCCGGGCGGAATATCCCGTGGTTTGAAACGCACAGAAACACGATCACGGCTTCCGGCACCCGGCTGATAACCGGTGTCGCCTCTCTGTCCGATTACGCCGTGGCGGATGATAAAGTCCGCTTTGCTGCTGAAATGGCATCACACGGCCTGCCGGTTGTGCCTTCGGTGCAGATTACCTCTGCGGCGCAATTGCGTGATGCACTCGCTCATTCCCCGTTTCCGGGGTTACCGCTGTGTATTAAACCGGTTCAGGGCATTTACGGTGCCGGTTTCTGGCAGTTTGATGACAATGCACAGCCGATGGCCATGTTCACAAACCCTGAACGGCGGATCACCACACCGCAGCAGTATTTGTCCGCCCTTGAAAGCGCTGACAAATGCCCAGCGCAGGTACTGATGCCTTATTTGCCCGGCCCGGAGTATTCCGTGGATATTCTGGCGGATAACGGTGAGGTACTGGCCGCTGTTGCGCGGCGCAAAGACGGTTCTCTGCAATACCTTGAACATGAAGGTGCCGCCTTTGAGCTGGCCTGCGCCTGTGCGCGGGTGATGAAGGCGGACGGGCTGGTGAATGTGCAGACCCGCCATGACCATCACGGGCAGCCGCTGCTGCTGGAAATCAATATGCGGCCGTCCGGCGGTATCGGTTATACCGCGCTGAGCGGCGTGAATCTGCCGGGTCTGTTTGCCCTGTACAGTCCCGGGCTGCTTAGTGCGGAAGAGGTCAGGAAATATGACCGCACTGCATTTCGTCCGGCAATTGTCCGCCCGCTGACCGAAGCCGTCAGCTACCCGTCTTCCCTGAATAATGCAATACACTGAGGTCACTATGCCCGGTTTTTCCCGTCCCGGTCACCACCGGTTCACCCTGACAACCGGCACGCTGGAAGTCCGCAGCGATGCCACACCGGAAACTCTGGATGCGCTGTTCGGGATCGCAGAGCGGCGTAACCCGAAACGGGCATTTCTGTTTGTCAGCAAAGTGCTGGGCCGCCATATCCCGGTCGAGCCGGAAATCATGCGTGGTGTTTACCGCCGCCTCAGTGAGCAGTTTCCGCAGGATCTGCCGCAGCCGCTGCTGGTTATCGGTATGGCGGAAACCGCTGTCGGTCTGGGAGCAGGCGTATACAGCGAAATCCGCCGTCAGTATCCGGAATCCCTGTATCTCTCCTCCACCCGCCATCCGGCGGACGGCGAACTGCTGTGCGAATTTAAAGAGAATCACAGCCACGCGACCGATCATCTGCTTTATTTCCCGGCCGATCCGCAGCTGAAAAACCGGCTGCAACAGGCAAAAACCCTGGTGCTGGCAGATGATGAAGCGACCACCGGCAATACGTTTACCAATTTGCTGACTGCATTGCATGAAAGCGGTCAGCTGCCTGATTTACAACAGGTTGTGACTGTCACACTGACGGACTGGCGTGAGGATCCGGCCACTGTTCAGCACGGGCTGCCGTTGCGGCATGTCTCTCTGATCAACGGCAGCTGGCGCTGGGAAGCTGATCCGGATGCGGCCCTGCCGGAGATGCCGGATGTGAATGTCAGCGCTGCGGGAGCCGTGCCAATCCGCCGTCCGCTGACGCGGGTACGGCTCGGCCTGCATGATCCGCATACCGGTTTTGGCAGTACGGTGACGGCAGCACCCGGTGAGCGGCTCCTGGTGCTCGGCTCCGGGGAGTTTGTCTGGCAGCCGTTCCTGCTGGCCGAACGGCTGGCAGAGGCCGGAGCGGATGTAAAATTCAGCGCCCTGACCCGCTCCCCGATAGCCCCGGGCGGTGCCATTGAATCCGTTATTTCCTTCACGGATAACTACGGGCTGGGGATCCCCAATTATCTCTACAATGTGGCACATCAGTCATTTGACCGCATTCTGCTGTGCACAGAAACGGATCCGGCGGCGTTTGATCCGCAGTTATTACAGGCGCTGGCCCGCTGTGCGCCGCTGACGGAGGTGATTTATGACGACTAAACCGGTGATCCTGACCGATTTGGATGACACCCTGTTCCAGACAAAGCGCAAAATGACGCAGGAGCAGGCACTTACTCCGTTCCGCGCCGGTGCGGTTGACCGCACATTGCAGCCACGCAGTTTTATGACGGAAGAACAGGCCATGCTGACAGACTGGCTGCTGGCCCATGCCGATCTCATTCCGGTTACGGCACGCGGTACGGAGGAACTCCGCCGCGTCACTATCCCGTTCCGCTCTTATGCGATAACCACGCACGGCGCGGTGATCCTGCGACCGGACAGTTCGCCGGAACCCGGCTGGCAGTCTGAAATGCTGACCGCCCTCGGCCCTTACTGTGAACGGCTGTTGTCACTTCAGCAGTTTTGTACTGAGCGGATGACAGAGCGCGGTATTGATGCATGGGCGCGCATTAATTATGAATACGATGATGTGCCGGTCTATCTGGTGATGAAACACACTGACAGTACCCGCACAGCGGAACTCTATGCCGTTGCCGCAGAGATTGAACAACAGTTTCCGGCAGACGGATTTTACATCCACCGCAACGGCAACAATATCGCCTGGCTGCCGGATCCGGTAGAAAAAGGCCATGCTGTTACGTACCTGCTGACGTTATTACGGGCAGAGCGCGGCACCTTTCCGGTTATCGGCCTCGGCGACAGCCTGAGTGATTACCGCTTTATGAAACACTGTACCTGGTTCGGGATGCCGTCCCGCAGTCAGTTTGCGGAGGCAGTCGCCGCCCGGATTTTCAGTGAGGTATCCGATGTATAATTTCCTGCCGTTCTCAGGCAGTTATCTGCCGGATGATGTGCAGTTTCTGCTTCGGCCGGTCACCATTGATATGACCCCGGTGGAACTGAAAGAGCAGCTGATTCAGTCCGGACAGAAACACTATTCCGATATGCTCAGCCAGGAGCCCGCTCCCACAGACTGGCATCTTGATCTGTTTAACCGCGCACTGAAAAAAGGTGCACCGCGTCTGGCGCGGGATGTGAGCGCCCTCGCCCGTACACTGGGTGGCTATTTTGCAGATCAGCCGGTTGTGCTGGTCAGCCTGGTCCGCGCCGGTGTGCCGTTAGGGGTGATGCTGCATCAGGCGCTGCGTGATGCGGGAAAAATCTCACACCATTACGGCATCAGTATTATCCGCGATCGCGGTATTGATACGGCGGCGCTGGAGTGGATCGAACACCATCACGGCACCGCCGGTATTGTGTTTGTTGACGGCTGGACAGGTAAAGGCGCCATCACCGGTGAATTGATCCGCTCCCTGAAAGACAGACCCGGCTACCCGGCCGATCCGCGTCTGGTGGTGCTGGCCGATCCTGCCGGATGCGCCTGGCTCTCCGCTGCGGATGATGACTGGCTGATCCCCTCCGGGATTATGGGGGCGCCGGTTTCCGGGCTTATCTCCCGCTCTGTCTGGTCGGAGACCGGCCCGCACGGCTGTGTGCATTGTGAGCACTTACAACCTTATGAGTGCAGCCGGACACTCACCGATACCGTTGCTGCCCTGCGCCATCAGGAAACTGCGGTTCCGGCTGCAGCCTTTCCGGATCCTGACACTAAAACCGCACTGCGGAAAAAAAGCCGCGCGGTGATCACCGCACTGGCTGAACGCTGCGGCGTCAACGATCTGAACAGAATCAAACCCGGCATTGCCGAAGCCACCCGTGCTGTCCTGCGCCGGGTGCCGGATCACGTCTTTGTGCGCGACTGCACAGAGCCGGATGTGGAATTGCTGCTTTATCTCGCCCGTCAGAAAGGGATCACTATCACGGAAGCCGGCGATGCCCTCGGGCAGTACCGCGCCGTCACTATTATCAGGAAGGTATCACCATGACCCGACGTCTCTCCCCGTGGAATTTAGGGGCCTCACTCTATATGCCCGCCACCCGCACCGATATCACGGATGCGATTATCCGCAATAAAATCAGCGGGCTGCGTTCACTGATTATCTGTCTGGAAGATGCGGTCAGTGAGGCGGATATCCCGCAGGCACTGAATAATTTACAGGGTATTCTGGCCGCGCTGACAGCGGAAAAACAGCGTGCCGGAAACCAGAACTGGCCGCTGGTGTTTATCCGCCCGCGTCACCCGGAAATGGGATTGTGGTTGCGCGAGCACTGCGATCTCAGTGCCGTTGACGGGCTGGTACTGCCGAAATTCACACAAAAGACGCTGCCGGTCTGGTGGCAGGTGGTTCAGGATACCCCGCTGTGTATGATGCCGACCCTGGAAACAGAAGAAGTCTGTGATGTGGTGCAGATGCGGGAACTGGCACAGGTGCTCAAATCCCATCCCTGCCATGACAAAATCATCGCACTGCGTATCGGCGGTAATGACCTGATGAATGTGATTTCGCTGCGCCGCCCGCGCCATCTCACCCTGTATGACGGCCCGATGGGTTATGTGATTAAAATGCTGGTCTCTGTATTTGCCCCGCACGATTTCGCCATGACCGCACCGGTCTGTGAGCATATTGATGATCACGATGTCATGACGCGGGAACTGGCGCTGGATATCGCTCACGGACTGGTGGGTAAAACTGCTATCCACCCGAATCAGGTGGCAGTGATTGAGCAGGCGCTGCGGGTCTCCGCTGATGAGCACGCGGATGCACTGCGGATCCTCAACTCCACACAGGCGGTATTCAAGTCACTGGGAGCTATGTGCGAACCGGCGACACACCGGCGCTGGGCATCTGCCATTCTGGCCCGTGCACGGGTGTACGGGATCGCACAGCGGAAAACAGACGGACAGCCGTTTAAAACACAAAACGGGTGAAACTGAGGACAGAAATATCATCAGACTGAATATCCTGCACTATTATATCTGAATGCCTTGATATATCCTGATCAGCTGATTAAATAGAACTGTTATGCGGAACAGCCGTTTCCGGCATAACAGCGGCTTTGTCTCTTTGTTTTTATACAGGTGTCCCCAGACTATGCAATTAAGCACACGACAGGTTCGTTTATTCACCCTGGCAACCCTGCTCGGTACCGGAAAACCGGTTCCGTCAGATGAAATCCTGGCGACACTCCGCTGCTCAGAGGCAACTCTGACCCGTACTTTCAAAGAGTTACGTGATACCTGGTCAGCGGAAATCCGCTACCGCAAAGCCTCACATACCTATGAAATGACTGACTCCGGCACACTGGATCGCAAAACACTGAAAAAGATGAGCGAAGAGCTGGAAAACCATAACGGTCAGAAATCGGTGTATTACAGCGGGAAAGTGTCACTGGATAAAGAGAAGAAGAAGGCGGTTTCGCTGTCACTGACCGGCACAACCGTCCGGAAAATAGCGCATTTATCTATGCTCTCCGGCAAAACCCGCAGTGACGCGGTAGAGATGCTGGTCAATCTTCATATCGATGAGTTAATTGAATCGATAATCCGGCGGAATGAAAGCCAGCAGAAAAAATAATCCGTAAAAAAAATCGCCCGGCAATACCGGGCGATTTTATTATTCACGCAACAAATTACAGAACGTTAACGCAGTTCAGTTCTTTGAATGCTTTTTCCAGACGTTCGATCATTGTCTGCTGACCGGCACGTAACCATGCACGCGGGTCATAGTATTTTTTGTTCGGCTTGTCTTCGCCTTCCGGGTTGCCCAGCTGGCCCTGCAGATAACCTTCATTTTTCTGGTAGTAGTGCAGGATACCTTCCCAGGTCGCCCACTGAGTATCGGTATCGATATTCATTTTCACCACACCGTAACCCACAGCTTCTTTGATTTCTTCCGCAGTAGAGCCGGAACCGCCGTGGAAAACGAAATCCAGGCTGTTGTGCGGCAGGTTATATTTCTCAGAGACGTAGTCCTGAGAGTTGCGCAGAATTTTTGGTGTTAACTGCACGTTACCCGGCTTGTATACACCGTGTACGTTACCGAATGACGCCGCAATAGTGAAACGCGGGCTGATGGCATTCAGTTTTTCATAGGCATACGCCACGTCTTCCGGCTGGGTGTACAGCGCGGAGTTATCGAGGTGGGAGTTATCCACGCCGTCTTCCTCACCACCGGTGCAACCCAGTTCGATTTCCAGGGTCATACCGATTTTCGCCATACGGGTCAGGTATTTGCTGCAAATCTCAATATTTTCTTCCAGTGACTCTTCTGACAGGTCGATCATGTGAGAAGAGAACAGTGGTTTACCGGTTGCGGCAAAGTGTTTTTCACCGGCATCCAGCAGGCCGTCTAACCACGGCAGTAATTTCTTCGCACAGTGGTCAGTATGCAGAATGACCGGCACGCCGTAATATTCTGCCATCTGATGCACATGATGCGCACCGGAAATAGCACCCAGAACAGCGGACTGCTGGCCTTCGCCTTTGAAACCTTTACCGGCGATAAATGCGGCACCGCCGTTTGAGAACTGAACAATAACAGGCGCACGGACTTTGGCCGCCGCTTCCAATACGGCGTTGATCGAGTCTGTCCCGACGCAGTTTACCGCTGGCAGTGCAAAATTATTCTCTTTGGCTACCGCAAAGATTTTCTGAACATCATCGCCAGTGACGACACCGGGTTTTACAAAATCAAAAACTTTAGACATGTCAAATTTCCTGTATTGGTCTTTCGGAAGTTGTCACGGGCAGCTCACACCGCCCGTTATTGTCATCTGATTATGACTGTTACTGTTTTGCACGTTCTTCGAGCATGACAACGGCAGGCAGTTTTTTGCCTTCGACGAATTCCAGGAATGCGCCGCCGCCGGTAGAGATATAAGAGATTTTGTCAGCAATGCCGAATAAATCGATAGCAGCCAGGGTATCACCGCCGCCTGCGATAGAGAATGCGTCGCTGTCAGCAATGGCGTTAGCCACGATTTCAGTTCCTTTACGGAAGTTCGGGAACTCAAATACGCCGACCGGGCCATTCCACAGAATGGTTTTGGCATTTTTCAGGATTTCAGCCAGGTGCAGTGCGGATTCATCACCGATATCCAGTACCTGCTCGTCATCTTTGATGTCATTGGCTGATTTCAGCACCGCTTCTGCGGTTTCTGAGAACTCAGTCGCCACACGGACATCAACCGGTACCGGGATATCACAGCTGCTGAGTAATTTTTTCGCTTCCGGAATCAGGTCATCTTCATACAGTGAACGGCCGACATTGTGCCCTTCCGCTGCGATAAAGGTGTTGGCGATACCACCGCCGACGATGATCTGATCCGCGATTTTGGACAGAGAATCCAGTACGGTCAGTTTGGTGGAGACTTTAGAACCGCCGACAATCGCCACCATCGGGCGCGCCGGATTATCCAGCGCTTTGCCGAGTGCATCCAGTTCCGCCCATAACAGCGGACCCGCACAGGCAACAGGGGCAAATTTTGCCACGCCGTGAGTCGATGCCTGGGCGCGGTGTGCAGTCCCGAATGCATCCATCACGAAAATATCACACAGTGATGCATACTGTTTTGACAGGGTTTCGTCGTCTTTTTTCTCGCCTTTGTTAAAGCGGACGTTTTCCAGCACCACCAGCTCACCGGCGTTCAGCTCCAGACCATTGAGGTAATCTTTTTCCAGGCGCACCGAGCAGCTCAGTTTATCTGCCAGATAATCAACAACCGGTTTCAGTGAAAACTCTTCGTTGTATTCCCCTTCAACCGGACGGCCGAGGTGAGAGGTCACCATGACTTTGGCACCCTGTTTCAGTGCGGCTTCGATTGTCGGGAGCGAGGCACGGATACGTGCATCAGAGGTAACTTTGCCATCTTTGACAGGAACGTTCAGGTCAGCACGGATAAAAATACGTTTACCCGCCAGATCCAGATCGGTCATCTTAATTACGGACATGGTGAATCCTCTTGTTGATTCTCTTATCAGTTAAATTGTGTTCAATTTTCTGCCGGGGCACGCCGTCCCTCAGTGAAAACCAGCCTCAGCCATTGCCAGAGTGGTATCCAGCATACGGTTCGCAAAGCCCCATTCGTTATCGCACCAGACCAGCATTTTTATCAGATGCTGTCCGCTGACGCGGGTCTGGGTGCCGTCAACGATAGCACTGTGCGGATCATGGTTAAAATCCGCCGAGACTAACGGTAACTCTGTGTAGTCCACTATACCACGAAATGCCCCCGTCGCTGCGTTTTGCAGAAGGCGGTTTACATCCTGAGTGGTGACATTACTTTTTACGGTGACGCTCAAATCAATCGCCGTCACATTAATTGTAGGCACCCGGACTGAAATCGCCTCAAAATGATCTTCAAATTTCGGGAAAATCCGCCGGATCCCCGCAGCCAGTTTGGTATCCACCGGAATGATGGAGTGCCCGGCCGCCCGCGTGCGCCGCAAATCACTGTGATATGCATCAATCACCGGCTGGTCATTCATCGCCGCGTGAATGGTGGTCACTGTACCGGACTCGATGCCGAATCCCTCATCCAGTAATTTTATCACCGGAATGATGCAGTTGGTGGTACAGGACGCATTCGATACAATTTTATCCTGCGCCGTCAGTGTGTCATGGTTAACGCCGTAGACAATGGTGGCATCCAGGTCATTACCGCCGGGATGGGAAAACAGCACTTTTTTCGCGCCGCCGGCGATATGTGCCAGCCCGTCATCACGGGAGCCGTACACGCCGCTGCAGTCCAGCACCACATCCACACCGAGCTCTGCCCAGGGCAGTTGGTGAATATCCGCTTCATGCAGGATGCGGATAGTGTCATCACCGACTTTCAGCACATTTTTTTCTTTCAGCTGTACCGGTTTAAAAAAGCGTCCGTGGCTTGTGTCATATTGAAGTAAGTGTGCAATACCTTCGGAATCCGCCAGCTCATTAATAGCAACAACGGTAATCTGCGTGTTACGCCCGGTTTCATACAACGCCCGCAGCACACTCCGCCCGATTCGCCCAAACCCGTTGATTGCAATTTTTATTGTCATAGTATCCTCAGAAATAGCCAAATTATCAGCGGACTAAGAATAACGGACTCACGGGTTTTTGTACGGGGTATTTATCATAGAAACCGCAATCTTTTTTATCCTCTGCGGCACATTCAGTACACCCTTAAAACTGAAACGGTTCAGCTCAATAAAGACAGGTTATGCTAAATGAAAAAAGATCGCAAGACAGTCAGAGGAGCAGATATAAAAAAAGCGCATTCGGTCAAAAAAACCGGAATGCGCTTTCAGAATCTGTATCAGCAGATTATTTCAGCAGAGCTTTCGCCTGAGAAACCACGTTTTCAACAGTGAAACCAAATTCACTGAACAGCTGACCGGCTGGTGCAGATTCACCGAATGAATGCATGCCGACGATGGCACCCTGCATACCGGTGTATTTGAACCAGTAATCCGCAATACCCGCTTCGACAGCAACACGCGCGGTCACAGCTGACGGCAGAACAGATTCACGGTAAGCAGCATCCTGTTTGTCGAATGCATCGGTGGACGGCATGGAAACCACACGCGCTTTACGGCCTTCGGCTGTCAGCTGCTCGTATGCTTTCACGGCCAGTTCCACTTCAGAACCAGTGGCAATCAGAATCACTTCCGGCTGACCTGCGCAATCTTTCAGGATATACGCCCCTTTTTCGATATCTGCCAGCTGCTGCGCGGTACGCGGCTGCTGTGCCAGATTCTGCCGGGAGAAGATCAGGGATGTCGGGCCGTTTTTACGCTCAATCGCGTATTTCCAGGCTACCGCAGATTCCACCTGGTCACACGGACGCCATGTGCTCATGTTTGGTGTCACGCGCAGGCTGGCGATTTGCTCAACCGGCTGGTGAGTCGGGCCGTCTTCACCCAGACCGATAGAGTCGTGAGTGTAAACGAAGATGCTGCGGATCTTCATCAGTGCCGCCATACGCACCGCGTTACGGGCATATTCAACGAACATCAGGAAGGTCGCGCCGTAAGGAATGAAACCGCCGTGCAGGGCGATACCGTTCATGATGGCAGACATGCCGAACTCGCGCACGCCGTAGTGAATGTAGTTACCCGCTTTGTCTTCATTGATTGGCGCTGAGCCGGACCACATGGTCAGGTTACTCGGTGCCAGGTCAGCGGAACCGCCCATAAATTCAGGCAGTACTTTACCGAACGCTTCCAGTGCATTTTGTGATGCTTTACGGCTGGCAATGCTGGCCGGGTTGTCCTGGAGGTTCTGAATGAAGGCATTTGCATCCGCTTCCCACTGCGCAGGCAGCTCACCGTTTACACGGCGGCGGTATTCACGGGCCAGTTCAGGGAAGGCTTTTTCGTAGTGAGCGAATTTCACATCCCACTCAGACTCAGCAGCGGCACCGGTTTTCTTCGCATCCCACTCAGTATAGATTTCCTGCGGGATTTCGAACGGCGCATACGGCCAGTTCAGTGCTTCGCGGGTAGCGGCGATTTCCGCATCACCTAACGGAGAACCGTGTGCATCCGCAGTACCGGCTTTCTTCGGTGAACCGAAACCGATAACGGTTTTGCACATCAGCAGGGATGGTTTGTCAGTAACCGCTTTGGCTTCTTCAACGGCTGCTTTGATCTGGTCAGGGTTGTGACCGTCAATGCCGCGCACGACGTGCCAGCCGTAAGCTTCAAAGCGTTTGGCGGTATCGTCAGTGAACCAGCCCTGAACATTACCGTCGATAGAAATGCCGTTGTCATCATAGAAGGCAACCAGTTTACCCAGTTTCAGGGTACCGGCCAGAGAACAGGCCTCGTGGGAGATCCCTTCCATCATACAGCCGTCGCCCATAAAGACGTAGGTGTGATGATCAACAATATCGTGCCCCGGACGGTTGAACTGCGCCGCCAGTGTCTGTTCCGCAACAGCAAAACCGACTGCGTTTGCGATACCCTGGCCTAACGGGCCGGTGGTGGTTTCCACACCCGGTGTGTAGCCGTATTCAGGGTGACCCGGGGTTTTGGAATGCAGCTGACGGAAGGCTTTTAAGTCATCCATCGATACATCATAGCCGGTGAGGTGCAGCAGGCTGTAAATCAGCATTGAGCCGTGGCCGTTTGACAGCACAAAGCGGTCACGATCACTCCAGTGCGGATTGGTCGGGTTGTGCTTCAGATAGTCGCGCCACAGTACTTCCGCGATATCAGCCATGCCCATTGGTGCGCCGGGGTGTCCGGAATTTGCCTTTTGCACCGCGTCCATGCTCAGGAAACGAATCGCATTAGCAAGAGTTTTACGAGAGGTCATTGTCTACTCCAGGTTCGGATAAAAAGCAGATACAGGCTATTTTCGCAGTGCCGCGCACGGATGGCAATCCTTATCACCGGTCAGAGGCAAAGGGTCGGGGCTGAAAAGACAACAATGAGACGTCAGGCGAGGCGTGTCTGAGGACAGAAACAATACTTCGCACAGGCGGCATTTTCGCTGACTAAATCGTTTTAGCACCAGGTATTGCGCAACAGCGGAAGTGACCTATTAAACCCGATTACCACAATGAATAGCAAGCGGAAATACCGCATTCTGTGCGCTTATCCGGCGGATGGCGGGAGTTTCCTGCCGGCAGCGGAAAAATTCCGCTTACCGGCAGACGAAGATATTACGGTTTCTCTTTTTTACCGACGACACTATCAAAATTGAATAAAAGATTCAGCACGATAGCCAGAACAAAGGTCACTATCACGCCCTGGGAAAGAATAATCCGCAGCATTTCCGGCAACTGAGAAAGCGCTTCCCCCTGTCCGTTAAACATCAGCCCGACACTGACTGAAATCCCGACCACCATCATATTGCCCATTTTGGTCATATCAACAGATTTTGTCAGTGTATCTATCCCCGCCACCGTAATAAAGGCAAAAATCACCAGGGTCGCACCACCGAAAACCGAAGCGGGGATCATGGTCGCAATTGCGGAGAATTTGGGAATAATACTGAGGATAATCAGGATCACGCCGCTGCACGCGGTCACATAACGGCTGCGCACACCGGAAATAATAATCACCCCCGCGTTGTTAATAAAAGAGGTCAGCGGCGTACAGTTAAACAGCCCGGAAATGGTCACCGCCACCCCTTCCCCGCGCATCGGGGAATTCAGGGCATTACCTTCCATAGAGCGGTTACACAGGCGGCCGACAGTGGAGAAAGTACCGACAGAATCCAGAGTGGCCATAAAGGTACCGAGGAACATCAGAATAATGGCGGTCAGATCAAACTGAATGCCGTAATGGGCGGGACGGACAAACGAAAACCACCCGGCACTGCTCACAGGGCCGAAATTGACCATATCCATCACCACCGCGACCAAAGTGGCCACGATCAGACCGATAAGAATCGACATTTCCCGCAATGCACCTTTACCGAAGCGGTTTAACAGCACAATTACCGCGATAGTCAGCACACCGAGAAAAATACCGGCCGGGTCGCCGTAGGAGGCATCCCCCGGATAGCCGACAATGCCGGAAAACGAAACCGGCAACAGGGAAACACCGAGCATTATAAGATAACAACCAATGACTATCGGTTTGAATAAGAACGCAATTTTCCCGTACAACGGCGCGAGGAAGAACAGCAGCACCCCGGAGACCAGGGTGCCGCCGAAGACATAAGGCAGTGATTCAAGCCCCCCGCCGAACCGCGAGGCGATAATAAAAACCGGCGGCATCGCCACAAACGAAGTGCCGAGGATCAGCGGCAAACTGACGCCGACGTATTTGGTGATACTCAGTGACTGGATAAGTGTCCCCACGCCGGAGACAAAAATCGCGGCTGCAATCAGCAGGGTGGTATCTTCCTGCGACAATTTAAGAACCTGGGAAATCACTATCGGCACGGCAATAGTGCCGGTAAACATGGCAAAAATATGCTGAACAGCATACGGAAACAGTTTCCGCATCGGCATCATTTCATTGACTTCATCACTCCCGGTGTTTGTTTTCATAAATACAACCTCTGTGATTGGTTTTATTGTTTTTACCGGCACAGCAGCGACGGCCGCGCAACCGGTTACGGAAAACAAACAGCAAGATATGTGCCAGCACCTGAACATTATTTATTCACATAAAGTATGAGTGTGGTCACAACGCATTATCAAAATGATAAGAGAGGTAATACCGGGGGATGATAATGATACAGAGCGATTGTGCAGTGTAAAAACAGAAAAGCCCTGACATTGCTGTCAGGGCTTCTGTAATCTGGCGGAACGGACGGGACTCGAACCCGCGACCCCCTGCGTGACAGGCAGGTATTCTAACCAACTGAACTACCGCTCCGTGTGTTCCTTTTCGGGAACGGTGCGGATAATACGATGCCGGTTCCCGTTCGTCAATACCTGATTTGTGTAAATCCATGCAATTGCACAGTTTTTCACCTGAATATACTGTTTTATACGGGTCACCGCACACGACACACGGTCTCCCGCAACGCGCTCATCCGGTTTCAGGGCGCGGTTTGTTTTTCCAGATCAAGCAGATAAATCATGGCCTCATCCCGGCTATCCCCGCACATTTCCCGCGAGGGCTGTAGTCCGCTGCAAACCGCCGGACGCAGCGGTGAGCCGAACATCAGGCACAAATTCTGCTCCGATAACTGAACGCAGCGGGTATTGGCGGGTTTACCGTCCGGCATCCCCGGAATCGGTGATGAGATGGATGGCGCAGTACAGCAGGCACCACAGTCACTGCGGCAGGCAGTCAGCTCCGCCAGATGCACGGGTTCGCCCCTTTTTTCTCCGCCAGATCCAGACGCGCCTCGTGCGCGGCAATTTCCTCATCCGTGGCATATACCACCCGCAGACCGCTCTGCGGGCGGGTAACGCGCTGAATAGTCTGAACGTTCTCTTCGCCGCTGCTCTCATTATCCGCTGAAAAAGCCAGTGATGTCTGGCCGCCGGTCATTGCCAGATAAACATCCGACAGAATCTCGGCATCGAGTAACGCGCCGTGCAGCAGACGTTTTGAGTTATCTATCTGATAGCGGTCACATAAGGCATCGAGGTTATTACGCTTGCCGGGGAACAGCTGTCTGGCGAGCGTTAAGCTGTCAGTGATGGTACAGAATTCCGCGGTCGGCGGGATCCCCCGGTTCAGCTTGCGGAATTCATAATCCATAAAGCCGATATCGAAGGGCGCGTTATGAATAACCAGTTCTGCGCCACGGATAAATTCAATAAATTCATCCGCAATGTCAGCAAAAACCGGTTTGTCCATCAGGAATTCATCGCTGATCCCGTGCACACCAAAGGCTTCAGGGTCCACCAGCCGGTCAGGCCGGATATAGAGATGGAAGTTACGGCCGGTCAGGCGCCGGTTGATCACTTCAACCGCACCGATCTCAATAATATTGTGCCCCTCGTAGTGGGCACCCAGTTTGTTCATACCGGTGGTTTCGGTATCGAGAACAATTTGTCGTGTAATATCAGTGCTCATAATGGCGTTTTGTGTCAGACTCAGGTAATTGCCAATCAATCAGAGGAAGAGTCTACCAGAGATGAGTGACAAGGTAGAAATTTTCACCGACGGCTCCTGCCTCGGAAATCCGGGCCCCGGCGGCTACGGCGCGCTGCTGCGTTATAAAGGCCATGAGAAAGCACTCAGTGAGGGCTTTTTTCTTACCACCAATAACCGGATGGAGCTGCTGGCCGCTATTGTGGCGCTGGAAACCCTGAAACGTCCGTGTAATATCGTGCTGACCACCGACAGCCAGTATGTCCGTCAGGGCATCACACAGTGGATCCATAACTGGAAGCGGCGCGGCTGGCGCAAAGCGGATAAATCCCCGGTGGTGAATGTCGATTTGTGGCAGCGCCTGGATGCCGCCATCACCCGCCATCAGATTGACTGGCAGTGGGTGAAAGGTCATGCAGGGCACCCGGAAAACGAACGCTGTGATGAACTCGCCCGGGCAGCGGCAGAATCTCCGTCACAGGACGATACCGGTTATCAGCCGGCAACGGAGTAATCCTCAGCGCCGTTTCAGACAGCGCGGCGGCGTCTGCTGGCGTGTCGCGCCCACCACATTGTTCAGTTTCGGCCGCAGCAGGCGCAGCTTCTGCGGTGTGAACGTCAGCGGCACCGTACGTTTACGGGCCACAATCACCCCCAGACAGCCGAAAATCCGCGCATGCCGGTTGCCGAAACTTGCCGGATCACACCAGGGGATCGGCGTGGTCAGCCGGTGATACATAATTTCGTAATTAAGCAGACTGAGCCAGTCGAGCATACGGAACTGTGAAAACATCCGGCTGCACTGCGGCTCCCGGTTCAGACGCCACGGGATCAGTTTGCGTGCCCCCAGCAGGCTCAGCGGGTTAAATCCGCTGATAATCAGCCAGCCGTCCTCAATCAGGACACGGTCAGCCTCACGCAGCAACCGGTGCGGATCACTGCTGTAGCCCAGATTATGTGCCAGCACACAGACATCCGCGGATTTGTCCAGAAACGGCAATTGCGCCGCCTCCCCGAATACCTGTAAGGTGTTACCCTGCGGTGCCACATTCACCTGATGCGGGATCATGCAGCTGCTGCTGTCAATTTCACAGCTCAGCGCGCCGATCTTAATCAGATGAAAACCAAACATTTTCGGCCACCAGGGCGCCAGCTGTGCTTCCAGCGATTGCCGGAAGCGGCGTCCGCAGGGAATATCGCACCACGAGTCCGGCATCGTCAGAGTTTTTGTCGCTCGTGCAGAAAACATGGCTTTATCCTTGGTTCACACTCAGAAAGGTGAGGTATCTATGGAGCTTATCAGAATTTCCGCGTTATCAGATAACTACATTTGGCTATTACGGGATAATGCGCACACCTGTGTCATCGTTGACCCCGGCGTCAGTGAGCCGGTACTGAATACACTGCGGGAGCGGGGACTGACCCCTTCAGCCATCCTGCTGACACACCACCATGCGGATCACACCGGCGGCACGGCGGAGATTGTGTCACATTATCCCGGCCTGCCGGTTTACGGCCCCGCCGAAACCCTGGCGAAAGGCGCAAATCACTGCGTGCAGGATAATGACATTATCACCTGCGGCGGGCTGACATTTCAGGTCATGGCAGTACCGGGGCATACACTCGGTCATGTGGCCTATTATTGCGAACCTTATCTGTTTTGCGGCGATACGCTCTTCTCCGGTGGCTGCGGCCGTATTTTTGAGGGCACACCGGCACAGATGTTCCGTTCAGTCAGCCGCCTTGCGGCGCTGCCGGATGAGACGCTGGTCTGCTGTGCGCATGAATATACACAGTCTAACCTCGCCTTTGCGCGCGCTGTCTGGCCGGAAAACCGTGATATTCAGGCATATCAGCAATATATTGCAGAATTACGTCAGAATCATGAAGCTACACTGCCCGTCACACTGAAAACAGAAAGGAAAATTAATGTTTTTCTTAACTGTGATAATATTGATCTGCAACATAATTTATCAGTAAGTAAACATACGGCGACGGCTGAGGAAACTTTTACGTCTTTACGCGCAAAAAAAGATCAATTTTAGCCGTAATCGTTGTCAGGGCGGAATAACACCAGTATGATTGCAAAACCTACAGACTGAAGAATAATAATGCTGATTCCGCCAACATGAAAATCAAAGCTACACTCCTTGCCGCCGCAATTTTGCTGGCGGGGTGTCAGACTGCGCCGCAGAAAACTGCACAGGACCCTCATTATCCTTCCGGTAACGGTTTTTTACTGACTGCCCGGCAGATGAACGCAGCAAAGGCATCCTCCGTCAGTCCCGAAGATGATATCTGGGGTTATATCCGCGATGAAATGAAAATGAACATCCCGGACAATGACCGCATACGCGCCGAAGAACTTTCTTACCTCGCCAAAAAGAGCTATCTCCACGATGTGACACTGCGCGCAGAACCTTACATGTACTGGATCATCGGTAAAATCGATGAACGTAACATGCCGATGGAACTGGTTCTGCTGCCCATAGTGGAGAGTGCTTTTAATCCGCATGCCACCTCACCGGCCCAGGCTGCCGGGTTATGGCAGATTATCCCGAGTACCGGCAAAGCAAGCGGGCTGAACCAGAACCAGTGGGTTGATGACCGCCGTGATGTGGCTGCCTCCACCACTGCCGCGCTGGATTTACTGGAGCGCCTGAATAATATGTTCGGCGGAGACTGGGCACTGACCCTGGCCGCGTATAACAGCGGCGAAGGCCGCGTGCTGCGCGCGATGGAAGCCAATGCTGCCGCCGGAAAACCAACGGATTACTGGTCATTATCCCTGCCGAAAGAGACCATGGATTATGTGCCGCGTATTTTTGCCCTGAGCAATGTTATCCGCAACAGTGACCGTAACGGTGTGAATTTACCGGTACCGGATGCAGAGCGCGCCCTGGCGCGGGTGAATATCGGTCAGCAGATTTCCCTGGATGTCGCGGCACAGCTGCTGGATATGCCGGTTTCCAGACTGAAAGATTATAACCCGAGCCTGAAACGCGGTGTAACCTCACCCGCCGGTCCTCACTATCTGATGCTGCCGAAAACCAAAGTCGACCAGCTGATGAGCGCGTTATCTGATGACGCAGTACTTGATGATATCCGCACAGCGGTCGCAAGAAACAATCAGCGAACTGAACAGCTGAGTTCGCCGGCTGGCCGTGCACAAGCTGCGAAATATAAAGTGAAAAGCGGTGATTCGTTCTACGCCATTGCCAACCGCCATAAGATGACCGTCGCTGAACTGAAAAAGCTGAACGGACTGAAAAGCGCTGCGGTTCTGAAACCGGGACAAACGTTGCAGGTGAAAAGCAGCCCGGTGGTGAAACCATCTAAAGCCGCCACCAAAAATGCTATGCGTCTGGCGAAGTATAAAGTGCGTCAGGGTGATTCTTACTACAGTATTGCGCAGCGCCATGGTGTGACACTGAAAGAGCTGATGTCCTGGAACAGTAAAGTCAAAATGAAGGACTTGCATCCGGGTATTGAGCTAACGGTTTATGTTGCCAATAAACGCGGCTGATAATCACTGAATCACCACGCTTTATCTGAAGCCCTGCATGACGCAGGGCTTTTTCATATCCGGTGATACCTGAATGTCTTTCCGGCTGCTCTTCTTCTTTCCCGCACTTCTGCGATATCAGTACATCCGCACCGATATTCTTTGTTGCCGGTATAAAAAAACCCGCTGATAAATCAGCAGGTTTTCTGTGTTGAACTTTGCTTTCGTGTTTATTATCAGCTGTGCTGTTATACCCAGAACAACCAGGCAAAGGCTGAGATAACAATGATACAGGCGATATTCAGCACACCACCGACCCGCACCATCTCAGACTGTTTGATAAACCCGGTCCCGAACACTATCGCATTCGGCGGCGTCGCCACCGGCAGCATAAAGGCACAGGATGCACCGATACCGATAATCATGGTCAGTGCCATCACCGGCATTCCCAGACCATCTGCCACACCGGCAAAGATAGGTACCAGCAGTGCAGCACTCGCGGTGTTACTGGTGAACTCCGTCAGCACAATAATAAAGGTGGTGACAGCGATAATAATCACCAGCCAGCTGCTGTTACCAAAGGAGGTTTTCATCCAGTCCGCCATCACTTCACTGGCACCGGAATCTTTCAGGATCATACTCAGTGTCAGACCGCCGCCGAACAAGAACAGAACGCCCCACTCGGTGTTGTTCTGAATCTGTGACCAGCTGGCCACCCCGGTAATACCAATCAGCGCAGCGGCACTCAGGGCGATAATAGTATCGAAATCTTTGATTTTACCCAGCAGATCACTCAGCGGTGCACTGCCGATCCAGCAGATAACGGTCAGACCGAAAATCGCCAGTGTCAGCAGACGTTTTGGTGTCCACTGAACCTGCTCCACTTCAATTTCAAAGCGGGCACCGAGCTTCGGACGTAACATCAGGTACATAATACCGAACATAATCGGCATCAGGATCAGCACCATCGGAATGCCGTATTTCATCCAGGTGAAGAAGTCCATTCCCAGCTGGTTTGCGGCAATAATGTTCGGCGGGCTGCCGACCATCGTTCCCAGGCCGCCGATACTGGCGCTGTACGCCACGCCCAGCAGCATAAATACGAACGTGTTACGGTCGTGACGGATATCGAGGTTCCCCAGAATACCCAGCACCAGCGGTAACATCATCGCGGCGGTAGCGGTGTTACTGATCCACATGGACAGCGCGCCGGTCACACTGAACAGCAGAATCACTGCCGCCCATAAACGACCGCGGGCAATCAGCAGCAGGCGGTTAGCAATCAAGCGATCCAGCCCCTGAATATGCAGCGCCGTCGCCAGTGCAAAACCGCCGAAGAACAGGAAAATGGTCGGACTGGCAAAAGACTGTAATGCCTTACCTGCGCCCAGTAATCCGAGAAATACAGCCAGAATCGGGATCAGTAACGCGGTCAGCGTGACATGAATCGCCTCAGTCAGCCATAAAACAGCGACGAACACCATCAGCGCCAGCCCGGCATTCTCTTTGTCGCTGTAGGGCAGATATTTCAGCAGCAGTATCAGCAGCACAATGTCCAGAGCCAGTATGATGAGTCCCTTTGTATTAAAAGAACCCAGCCCGGTGGATTGGGTGAGCGTTTCTGAAGCGTCCATGATAATTCCCTCAGTAGGATGAAAAAGTATTCACGAAACCGATTGCTGTCATAGTTTAATAACCGGCATTTTTGCGTGAATGCTAAAAATGTTAAACAATTTATCTTCATGTGAAATATAAAAAGTATTAATAACAAAATACATCACAAATCGTCCGTTTTGCGATCTGAGGCAACAGAATAAGTAAAAAAACTTGTCATAGCATGGTAAACAACCAGTTTTAGTCATTGAGGGAACGGATAAAAAGCGGGGAAATATTCGTAAGATAAGATAACGCGGACATAAAAAAAGGTGTGTCCGCCGGACACACCTTTTTTAACATTTACAGTAACAATTACTGACCTTTGATCTCTTTGCGGCCGTGGAACGGAGCACGTTCGCCCAGCGCTTCTTCGATACGGATCAGCTGGTTGTACTTGGCAACACGATCAGAACGGCTCATAGAACCGGTTTTGATCTGGCCTGCTGCGGTACCGACAGCCAGGTCGGCAATTGTGGCATCTTCGGTTTCACCGGAACGGTGAGAGATAACGGCAGTGTAACCGGCGTCTTTCGCCATTTTGATAGCAGCCAGTGTTTCGGTCAGTGAACCGATCTGGTTGAATTTAATCAGAATGGAGTTAACGATACCTTTTTCGATACCTTCTTTCAGGATCTTGGTATTGGTCACGAACAGGTCATCACCGACCAGCTGGATTTTATCTCCCATGACTTTAGTCTGATACGCGAATCCATCCCAGTCAGATTCGTCCAGACCATCTTCGATAGAAACGATCGGATACTCTTTGGTCAGCTCTTCCAGGTAGTGAGTGAATTCCTGAGAGGTAAAGGTACGGCCTTCGCCTTTCAGTTCATACATACCGGTTTCTTTGTTGTAGAACTCAGATGCTGCACAGTCCATCGCCAGGGTAACGTCTTTGCCTAACTCGTAGCCTGCTGCTTTAACGGCTTCTTTGATGTCAGCCAGCGCTTCTGCGTTAGAACCCAGGTTTGGTGCATAACCACCTTCATCACCCACCGCAGTGTTCATGCCTTTAGCTTTCAGCACTTTTGCCAGGTGATGGAAGATTTCAGAACCCATGCGGACAGCTTCTTTCAGAGATGGCGCGCCGACAGGCTGGATCATGAATTCCTGGATGTCCACGTTGTTATCAGCGTGCTCACCACCGTTCAGGATGTTCATCATCGGCAGCGGCATAGAGTATTTGCCCGGGGTGCCGTTCAGTTCTGCGATGTGTGCGTACAGAGGTAAACCTTTTGATGCGGCAGCGGCTTTGGCGTTTGCCAGAGACACAGCCAGAATCGCGTTTGCACCGAAGTTGGATTTGTTTTCAGTGCCATCCAGGTCGATCATGATCTGGTCAACTTTTGCCTGATCTTTGGCATCCTGACCCAGCAGCGCCTGTGCGATCGGACCATTTACCGCGCCGACTGCCTTCAGAACACCTTTACCCAGGAAACGTGATTTATCACCGTCACGCAGTTCCAGCGCTTCACGGGAACCGGTAGATGCGCCTGACGGAGCAGCCGCCATACCCACAAAACCGCCTTCCAGGTGTACTTCAGCTTCTACAGTAGGGTTACCGCGGGAGTCGATGATTTCACGGCCGATCACTTTAACGATTTTGGACATTAGGTTTTCCTCAGTACAAGTTAAATTTTCAGATAAGTAACCGGCACTTACAGCCGGTCACTCACCTCACATCTTATTTTAGCAGACCTTTCTGGTTATCAGAGGCTGCCTTGACAAAACCTGCAAACAGCGGATGACCATCACGCGGGGTAGAGGTGAACTCCGGATGGAACTGACAGGCCACAAACCACGGATGGTTCGGGTTCTCGATGATTTCCACCAGTTTGTTGTCCACTGAGCGGCCCGCAACCAGCAGACCCGCATCTTCAAGACGCTTCAGTAACATGTTGTTCACTTCATAACGATGACGGTGACGTTCAGTAATCGCATCTTTGCCGTACAACCGGCGAACCAGGGAATTGTTCGTCAGGTGGCATAACTGACCGCCGACACGCATTGTACCGCCGAGATCACTCTCTTCGCTGCGGACTTCAATATTGCCGTCTTCGTCGCGCCATTCGGTGATAAGCGCAACGACCGGGTACTTACAATCAGCATCAAATTCCGTGGAGTTCGCGTCATCCATACCGGCCAGGTTACGGGCAAAGTCAATCAGAGCCACCTGCATCCCCAGGCAAATGCCCAGATACGGAATGTTGTTCTCGCGGGCATAGCGGGCAGTCATAATCTTGCCTTCCACACCACGGGAACCGAAGCCGCCCGGTACCAGAATCGCATCCAGACCCTGTAACAGTTCTGTACCACGGGTTTCCACATCCTGAGAATCAATCAGTTTGATGTTCACAGTGACGCGGTTTTTCAGGCCGCCGTGTTTCAGTGCTTCGATAACGGATTTATAGGCATCCGGCAGTTCAACGTATTTGCCGACCATCCCGATGGTAACTTCACCTGACGGATTGGCTTCCTCATAAATCACCTGCTCCCATTCGGAGAGATCTGCCTCAGGAGCATTAATGCTGAATCGTTTACAGATATAATCATCTAATCCCTGGGATTTCAAGAGGCCGGGGATTTTATAAATGGAATCTACGTCTTTCAGACTGATCACTGCTTTTTCAGGAACGTTACAGAAAAGCGCGATTTTGGCGCGTTCGTTAGCAGGAATCACTCTGTCTGAACGGCAAATCAGCACATCCGGCTGAATACCGATGGATAATAATTCTTTCACTGAGTGCTGAGTCGGCTTGGTTTTTACTTCACCGGCAGCCGCCAGATACGGAACCAAAGTCAAATGCAGATATAAGGTGTGTTCACGGCCGACTTCCGCCGCCATCTGACGGATAGCTTCCAGGAACGGCAGTGATTCGATATCACCGACAGTCCCGCCGACTTCCACCAGCACCACGTCATGACCTTCACCGCCACGGATGATACGATCTTTGATTTCGTTGGTGATGTGCGGGATAACCTGAATGGTGGCACCGAGATAGTCGCCGCGGCGCTCTTTGCGCAGAACTTCAGAGTAAACACGTCCGGTGGTGAAGTTATTGCGGCGGGTCATTTTGGTGCGGATGAAGCGCTCGTAGTGACCTAAGTCGAGATCAGTTTCAGCGCCGTCGTTGGTGACGAAAACTTCCCCGTGTTGGGTCGGGCTCATGGTTCCCGGATCGACGTTGATGTACGGATCCAGTTTCATCATGGTGACATTGAGTCCACGGGCTTCGAGTATAGCCGCTAAAGAGGCTGCGGCAATGCCTTTACCCAGAGAGGATACGACCCCGCCGGTCACAAAAATATAATTAGTTTTCATGCTGAACCTGAAAGTTTAGGTGTAATAGATGATGGATATAACAGGACGGGAAAATAGTATACCCTAACCTTATTTTGGCGACAAATAATCTCGTCACCTCTTTTCGGTTATCCGTCGCTCCCGGGGCGGTAAAAACCGCCTTTTTACACTAACTAATCAACGTCTTACATTTTATAAAAAACTTTTCATTCTCCGGTAAAATCATTAGCTGAAAGCATTAAGCTTACCCCTCACGGGATTTAACATCCTGCCAACTTTTCTCCATTTCATCAAGTGTTGCTGATTCCATGGTCAGTCCGCGGGCGGCAATATCGCTCTCCACCTGACGAAAACGGTTCTCAAACTTACGGCAGGCTTTTTGTAACACCATTTCCGGTTTATGTCCCAGATGACGGGAAAAATTCACCACTGCGAACAGCAAATCACCCAGCTCTTCAGCCACGCGCTCATCATTCACCTGCGGCTGATTCACTTCCTCCATCACCTCATCCAGTTCCTCATACACCTTGCCGAGCACCGGCGGAAGTGTGTCCCAGTCAAATCCGGCAGACGCACAGCGTTTCTGGATTTTATAGGCACGCATCAGGGCGGGCAGTGTTGCCGGGATATCATCCAGCAGGGAATATTGTGATTTTTCAGCGCGTTCAGCACTTTTTCGCCGCTCCCAGCCGGAAATGGCCGCTTCCGCGCCGATCCCCTGCTCACGGTCAAAAATATGCGGGTGGCGGCGGGTCAGTTTGTCACTGACAGCGGCGGCGATATCCTCAAAATCAAAACGCTCTTCTTCTTTCGCCATCTGCGCGTAAAACACCACCTGGAATAATAAGTCACCTAACTCACCTTTCAGATCGTCAAAATCCGCCCGCTCAATAGCGTCCAGAACCTCATAGGTCTCTTCCAGGGTGTAAGGGGCGATAGTGGCATAGGTTTGCGCTTTGTCCCACGGACAGCCGTTTTCCGGGTCGCGTAACTGCGACATGATCGCCAGCAGGCGCTCAACTGATACAGACATGTGATTAATTCCTGAATATGATTTCCGGGAGTGATAAAAAAAGCAGACCGGAGTCTGCTTTTCAGTGTAACCGATTTCCGGCCGTTTTACTGAGTGTGACGTTTTGCCTCAATCACATCCGGCAGCTGGTTCAGTTTTGCCAGCACACGGCTGAGGGTCTGGATATTGTAGATTTCCATATCCATATCGATGGTGGCAATCTGCTGTTTTACATCACTGTGGCTGCGCACCCCGAGAACATTCACTTTCTCGTTGGCCAGAATGGTGGTGATATCGCGCAGCAGGCCGCTGCGGTCATTTGCCACCACCCGCACCACCAGGGAATAGCCGCTGGAGTAACTCGCACTCCAGACCGCTTCCACCAGACGTTCCGGTGCCTGCTCCTGCAATTCCGCCAGCTGTTCGCAATCCGCGCGGTGGATAGAAATTCCCCGGCCTTTGGTGATAAAGCCGACGATATCATCCCCGGGAATCGGCTGGCAGCAGCGGGCGATGTGATGCATCAGGTTACCGACGCCCTCAACCACAATACGGCCGCTGCTCTGGTGAGCCGGTGCCGGTTTGGCCGGCGGGGCTTTTTCCAGGGTTTTCAGGGCCTCGCGGTCAGCTTCTTCCGCAGTCGGCTTGTTCAGTTTGCTTTGCAGGTAGTTCGACAGCTGGTTGATGCGGATATCACCCACACCAATACCGGCCAGCACTTCATCCAGCGAGTGAACGTTATAACGGGCGATCAGCAGTTTTTCCGCCTCTTTCAGGCTGATATCCTGCGCGGCCAGTTCGTTGTCCAGCATCTGCCGCCCGGCGATAATATTTTTATCGCGATCCTGCTTGCGGAACCAGTTATGGATCTTGGCGCGGCCCCGGCTGGTGGTGACATACCCCAGGTTCGGGTTCAGCCAGTCACGGCTCGGGTTCGGCTGTTTCTGGGTGATCACTTCAATCTGATCGCCCATCTGCAACTGATAACTGAACGGCACAATACGGCCGCCGATTTTCGCGCCGATGCAGCGGTGACCCACATCGCTGTGGATATGGTAGGCGAAATCGAGCGGCGTGGAGCCTGCCGGTAAATCCACCACATCCCCTTTCGGGGTAAAAACGTAAACGCGGTCATCAAATACCTGACTGCGCACTTCATCCAGCATTTCGCCGGAATCGGCCATCTCTTCCTGCCACGCGATCAGTTTACGCAGCCAGGCGATACGGTTCTCGTAACTGCCGGTTTTGCCGCCGCCTGCGGTACCTTCTTTGTATTTCCAGTGCGCGGCAACGCCGAGTTCCGCATCCTCATGCATCTGCCGGGTGCGGATCTGAATCTCCAGGGTTTTACCCGCCGGCCCCAGTACCACGGTATGAATCGACTGATAGCCGTTCGGTTTCGGGTTCGCCACATAGTCATCAAACTCATCCGGCAGATGACGGAAATGGGTATGAACAATCCCCAGCGCGGCGTAGCAGTCCTGAAGACGCTCCACCACAATCCGCACGGCACGGACATCAAACAGCTCATCAAAGGAGAGCGATTTTTTCTGCATCTTGCGCCAGATACTGTAGATATGCTTCGGCCGTCCGTAGATCTCGGCCTGAATGCCCTCTTCTTTCATGTCGTTGCGCAGGGTCGTGACAAAGTTATCAATATACTCTTCGCGGTCAAGACGGCGCTCATGCAGCAGGCTGGCAATGCGTTTGTAATCATCCGGGTGCAGATAACGGAAGCAGTAATCCTCCAGCTCCCATTTAAGCTGCCCGATCCCGAGGCGGTTCGCCAGCGGGGCATAAATATTGAAACACTCTTTGGCGGCCAGAACGCGCTCATCCTCACCGGCATCTTTCACTTCGCGCAGATGGGCTATCCGCTCTGCCAGTTTGATAACCACGCAGCGGAAATCTTCCACCATGGAGAGCAGCATACGGCGGATGTTATCCACCTGCACCGAACTGGTTTCGTCGTTATGGGTGGCTTTCAGCTGACGGATAGCATCCATATCCATCACACCTTTGACCAGCAGCCAGATAGCGGAACCAAAGGCTTCGCTTATCTCTTCCTCTCCGAGGATCTCCGCTTCGGCCAGCGGAAAAAGCAACGCTGCGCGCAGACTGTCGAGATCCATACTGAGGGTGGATAAAATCTCCACCATCTCAATACCGCGCCCGAGCAACAGCGCCGCATCCTGATGTCCATCAACCTTCTGATGACAGTAATGCCAGACCTCTTCCAGTTTTTCACCCGTCACCGGGTTATGCAGCCCGAGGCTGTTAATCCAGTGTGCCGGGTCAAACTCACCGGCCGGTGTTAAATGCGCACTTCTTACCGCGACCATACATTCTCCCTACTGACTGACCGGTGGTGTCTTTGTGAAAAGCACCATCGACTCCAAATGGCCGGTTTGCGGAAACATATCCAGCATACGGACAGCATTCCGGTGATACCCGGCACCATGCAGAACCTGACTATCCCTTGCAAGTGTTGTGGGATTACAGGAAACATAAACGATGCGCTCAGGGGAAAGCGCAACAATATGCGGCATAATCTCAGCCGCCCCGGCACGCGCCGGATCCAGTAATACTTTGTTAAACCCGGAAGCCGCCCACGGCTCCCCGGTAATATCCTGCGACAAATCCGCGTGATAAAATGCGGCATTCGCCAGATTATTGAGACGGGCATTCTCCCGTGCCGTGCGGACCAGCGCATCCACGCCTTCCACCCCGACAACCTCACCGGCGCGTTCCGCCACCGGCAGCGTAAAATTACCCATCCCGCAGAAGAGATCTAACACGCGATCGTGTTTTGTCAGCTCCAACCAGTTCAGCGCCTGTGCCACCATCAGCTCATTCAGGGCACCGTTCACCTGGATAAAATCCTGCGGACTGAACTGTAATTTTAACCCGGCTACCGCGTAATGCGGAGGATACGGCGCACAAACTGCCACAGGCGGTGCACCGGCACTGCCCTGCAGATAAAGCGCGGTATTGTGTTCAGCACAAAACGCCGTCAGTGCGGACAAATCCGCATCACTGAGCGGTGCCAGATGACGCAGTACCAGCAGCGGTCCGCTTTCGGTATCTGCCAGTTCCGCGTGACCGAGTTCCGGTGCGGCGGCCAGAGACGACAGACAGCGCTGTAAGGGTACCAGTAATGCCTCCAGACGCGGAACCAGCACCGGACACTGTGTGACAGCAACCGTTGATTTGCTCTGCGCCTGACGGAATCCCATGGTCAGCTGTTTTGTTTTCGGGGAATACACCAGCGCCAGCCGCGCCCGGCGGCGGTAGCCGTACTCTTCCCCGCTCAGAACAGGGATCTCCCCGCACGCCTCACCTGTTTCGCGGGTCAGCAGATACGCGAGATACGCCGCTTTGGTTTCCCGCTGCATGGCAACCGGAATATGCTGCTGCTGGCAGCCGCCGCACTGTCCGTAATGACGGCAGGCTGGTTTGCGGCGCGCCGGGTTATCAGACAGGCGTTTCACCACACTGCCTTTGGCATAGTGACGCTTTTCTTCCGTCAGCCTGACCTGTGCGGGCTCACCCGGCATCAGATCCGGGATAAAAACAGTTTTTCCCTGAAGGCGGGCAATGCCCTGCCCGAGGGCATCGAGAGAGTCAGCGGTGACTGTGACAGTCCGGGACTGCCGCGGGGTCTGACGGGGCTGAGAATAAAATTGCGCCATAATGATAAAAAACGTTGTCTGTGAGGCCGGTGATTTTCCCATAAAGCAGCGTATTGACCAACGGATTCTTCGGATACACTGCAAATAACACGTCATGGACCGGTAAAAAATGCATGGCGCTGATTATACCATACTGCCGGATAGTGCCTCAGCACTATTTGTTAAAAGGATAAATGATATTTATCGTTACACATCAGTGCTGCCGGTTTCATTATTTATAATGCCTGATACCGCACCACCCGCTGAATAATACGCAATATCAGCCACTGATAAATAATAAATTTACATGAACTTACCGGTGCTGATTTTTTTGGCACAAAATAAACCGTTATTTAAAAAATAACGGTTTATTGTTACCGGCAATAAAAATGTATCCTGATATGACAGCGTTATGCATCCTGCTCCGGCCACAATCCGCCGAAATGCATTAACTCCCCGCTGACCAGGAAACGGGTGATCATTTCATCCGCCGGGGTCATTCTGTTTGCCAGACGTTCACTGAGTAACTGCAGCCGCGCCGCTTCATTCAGCAGGCCATGCTGCTCCAGCGCGCGCCGGGCGGCGATAAGCAGTGTCTCAACCACCGTGGAAACAGTCAGGTCGGCAAACGGCTCGCGGGCAATCGCATTAAAGCGGGCGTCCGGCTGCACGCTGTAATTAAAGGAAATGGTGTCATCCAGCACCAGCCCGAGGATCCACGCACAGAATGCGCCCATCAGCGCCGGGTCCGGAACCGCATCGAACGCTTTGAATTCAATCCGACCGTGCTCACCCTCGTTACGTGCCGGATAAATAAAGTCATGCGGATACACCGCCGAGTTGGTCAGGAACCCTTTACAGGCCGGACGGTGACAACTGCGCAGTGCGGTACGGCGGGATAAACCGCCCCATAACTGCCCGTTTTCCAGCGGACCGTTCAGCGAAAGCGCCACCAGGTACGGTGCAAAGAACGTCAGTTTTTCAACCGCGTGCACAACACGGGCGTCACTCATTTCCGGCACGGAAATATTGATATCCGGCCCGCAGGTCTGCATTACCAGATCCGCGTGGCGGAAAGCAGCGTGCTCCTCACGGAACGCTTTTTCCCATGCATTCAGCGGCGGATTAAACTGATAGCGCGGCGAAACCGGATGATAAGCACTGATTGCCAGCCCCAGCCCGCACGCTTTCAGACGTTCACTCAGCTGCGCTTCAATAATCTGCAGGGAATCCAGTGCCGCTGTCACCGACTTTGCCGGTGGCGTGCGGATTTCTATCCCTTTGATAACCTGGGCAATGAGTTTGCCTTCCGGTGAAAACCGCTCATCGCCCTCAACATACCAGTAACCGGCTTTAATCCCCGCATCACCCTTATGCAGCGAGGCATCATCCATCCCCGGGCGGTTATTCAGTGCAGGCGCCAGCTCTGACAGGGTAATATTGTCAAAGGATTTAATACCGGCGGCACTTTTATTCCGGTACTGTGTCAGCCAATATTCAAATTCAATCCCGACCCGATACTCTTTTTGCATACGTGATGTAATCCCGGTTAATACTTTTGGTGCGACGGTATAGCCCCTGAAACGAATTCAGGCTGCGACAATATGATGAACAGATCCGCCGCCGAATACAGTGAATCTATTTCAGCAACACCTGCGGATTAATCGTAGCAACAATTCCGGTAATATTGAACCGGAATTGTCAGGTCATTTGTGCGAAAGTGCTGTCATTTATCAGCAGCTTACTGACAAACACCAATGAAAATCACAAAAACAAAAAAAAGTCAATCAAATATATCCAGCCATAGTTGTTTAGTTTCACTCACATGATTGTTATCACCATCTTTTTTTAATTTATTATTAATTTTTTCAAACAAATCATTCGACTCAAGTGATATTACATTAACATCCAATTTAATATTTAACTGTTTAGAATTGGAGTCATCTAAATTACAACCCATAATATGTCTTTTTATATTATTTAATTTTCTCTCATCTAAGAAAGAATTGTTATATGACAACTTCTCATATTTCATAATCTCCTTTTTACTGTAATTACAAAAGCCATTATATATAAAACAAACGGCTCTATCATGTAATTTCCTAACACCCTTACCATATATCGCCCTCATAACTCTAACTAGTGCCCCCAATTCATTCGGGGTATAACTTAAAACTAAATCTAATTCACCTCCAGTGAGATTATCAAAATAATTTCTTTCACATATCAACTTCTTATCGTTGAGGTTAAATAAAACAGAATCCCAGTTTAAAAAAGTTGTTTTTAATAAACTCTCAATACCTGTATATTTTACATAATTTTCTTTTATTGCCCATGTATCTTTTGCACACCAAATATCAAAATACCAATCATTTTTATTTATACGGAATCCACCAAATTTATTTTCCTTAACTCTTAATTTAAGAGTTTTATCTAGCGTATTTATTAAATAGCAAAGAGTTTCTCTATCTATATCTACAACTAAATCAACATCCGACTCAAAATCACGAACTGAAAATAAGCCAATATCTCTAACAAGCCCCCCAAATGAAAAAATATTGATTTTATTTTTAATGAAAAAACCAATAAAATCGTGAACCTCAGTTCTAACTGAGGTTTCACTATTAAAGAAACGATCTACTCGTTTCTTTAATGCTTGGACATGAGGGGCTTTATCAAATCTCATAATATCTATCTATACTCCCGCAATGCTGATAATTCATTATATAGTGATATAAGATAACCATCTGTCATACCTGAGATGGCATCAGTAAGCAATTGAAATTCCTTATATATAGTTGGAAGTTTATTTTTATCATCCTCAAAGACTCTCCTATAATTTTCTGATATACGCCCATATGCATACTTACCAAATGGTGTTTCAGATTGATAGCTTTCATTGTTCTCTTTTAATTTACCATGAATTCCTATCCATAACATATCCATCAGACCACATATATAATTATGTCCTTTTAATTCTAACTTAAGTACTTCTTTATTTTTGTATCCCCATTTTTTATCAAACGATTTTAATGCTTTACATAAAAACCTCCCATCACTAATAGATATTAAATCTGAAATAACATTATTATCATCCATAAAAGCAGATGCATTTTTAACAAATGCATTAATTACTGATTCAATTAATATTTTAATCCCCTGAACTCTAAACATTTGCATAGACAAATCATTTAGTTCGGAAGGCGTCAAATCTAATTTTGGATTAGAAAATTCTTCATGTTTAGATTTACTATATTTACAAAGATCGTTAATTAAATCTAACCCTTTTTTATGATTTATCTTATCAAACTCACTCTGACAAGATATAAAATGATTAAGATGATTTATTAAATCATAATAAGAGGCCAATCCTTTCTTAACAATATCTTCAGCATCGAGAACAGAATATGCTATATCATCACATGCTTCCATTATATATGTAAGTGGATGCCTAACTCCTTCTTTCAATCCAGTTTCTTTCCATATGTCTTCAACTATTTCTTTTTCAGAGTAAAAATAACCATGTTTATCCCAAACTATCTTTTTATTTTTTTCAACATAATCAGATGACTGAGGGTATTTTAATATTGCAGCTAATACTGAGTATGTTAAATTCACTCCATAATTATCATTTAATATCTGTAACTGAGTTAACAATCTAATAGTTTGGGAGTTACCATCAAATTTTACAAAGTCATTATATATGACAGGGATTTTTTTATTTTCATGGGCAATCAAAACTTCATTTACTTTATTTGAAAACCAAGTTCTTATCGCGCTTTCTCCCTGATGCCCGAACGGAGGATTACCCAAATCGTGAGCCAATCCAATAGCAGCCAAGAGAGATGGAATAGTACGTGTAAGTGTCCCATTTCTCATATCTACATGATTATTAGGAAAAAGATTTGGATATTCATACGCAAGTTGCGTACCTACACTTCTTGCAAGGTTCGAAACCTCATAAGAATGAGTTAACCTAGTACGAACACTATCATTTTGTTCTAGTGGAAAAACCTGTGTCTTATCTGCTAGACGACGAGTAGGAGCTAAAAACAAAATTCTATCATAATCACGCTCAATCTCTTCTCTTTGTCCTTTTTTTTCATTCATTCCCCATTGAGTTTCAGGATATGTACCCTTTGCCACTAAAAGTTCAAATTTAGTTTTCCTTCTTGCGTTATTAAGCAACTGATTCCAATTCATTTTTTTCTTCCTATAAAAGATACCAATAGAATAAGTAATGTCCGCCCTTCATGGAAAGACACCACCCGCCGGGATTCGGTGATAAACTGTTGCTAATCCGTTATTATGCAGTTCAATTTCTATTCAGGGAGTATGACATAATGAAAGTCGGTATCATAGGTGCGATGGAGCAGGAAGTAACCCTGCTGCGTGATCAGATTACCAACATGCAGACCCTCCGCCACGGCGGCTGCGAAATCTATACCGGTCAGATTAACGGTGTTGATGTTGCATTGCTCAAATCCGGTATCGGCAAAGTCGCCGCAGCGATCGGTACCACTCTGCTGCTGGAGCTGTGCAAACCGGACGTGGTGATTAATACCGGTTCTGCCGGTGGCCTCGCCCCGCATCTGAATGTCGGCGATATTGTTGTCTCCTCGGAAGTCCGTTATCACGATGCTGATGTTACTGCCTTCGGTTATGAACCGGGCCAGATGGCACAATGCCCGCCGGCCTTTATTGCTGATGCCGGTCTTATCGCACTGACTGAAAAATGCATTCAGACCCTCGGACTGAACGCCGTGCGCGGCCTGATTTGCAGCGGTGATGCCTTTATCAACGGCGCAGAGCCGCTGGCGCGTATCCGTACCACCTTCCCGTCAGTAATAGCCGTGGAAATGGAATGTGCGGCTGTCGGCCATGTGTGCCATCAGTATCAGGTACCGTTTGTGGTGGTCCGCGCTATCTCTGACGTGGCGGATAAAGCCTCGCACCTCAGCTTTGATGAGTTTCTGCCGCTGGCAGCAAAGCAATCATCTCTGATGGTGGCGGAAATCCTCGCCAATATTGATTCACTGAAATGATAAAATCGTCATTGCGCCTCGCCGGACTACTGCTTCTGCTGGCAGCCTGCGGGGCTCAGGCCGCGGCACAGCGGGTGATCGCACTCTCCCCGTCACTGGCGGAGATGGCGTATGCCGCCGGTCTGGGGGAGAACCTGGTCGGTGTCAGCGCCAATGCGGATTACCCGCCGGAAGCGAAAAACATCGAGCAGGTGTCCAGTTGGCAGGGACTGAACCTTGAGCGCATTATTGCCCTGAAACCGGATCTGATCATGGCCTGGCGCGGCGGCAACCCGCAGCGCCCGCTGAGCCAGCTGGAGCATCTCGGGATCAAAGTCGAGTATTTCGATCCGCGCAATCTTGATGAAATTGCGGATGATCTGGATCGCCTCGCACCTTACAGCCCGCAACCGGCACTGGCGGAAAAAGCGGCTGCCGATATGCGCAGCGGGATTGATGCCCTGAAAAACCGATACGGCGATAAACCGGAGAAACTGATTTTTCTCCAGTTTGGTCAGAACCCGATTTTCACCGCGTCCGGCACCACCCTGCAAAGTGAAGTGGTGACCCTGTGCCGGGGTAAAAACGTGTTTGCCGACAGCCCGGTGCCCTGGCCGCAGGTCAACCGTGAGCAGGTACTGACCCGCAGACCGGACATGATCCTTATCTCCGGGGATAACCGCGAAGTGGAAAATGTAAAGCGCTTCTGGTCTCCGCAGCTTGATGTGCCGGTGATTACGATTAATGCCGACTGGTTCCAGCGCGGCACGCCCCGGCTGTTAAAAGCTGCGGAAGAATTATGTGAGAAAATAAATAACACCTGATATGAATATATCATGTTAATAATATGCCGCTTATTATGCGGCATATTCTTTTTTTTATTTTTCTGTATTTAATTCAGCTTTATCTTTCCTGTTATTATTACTTATTTTCCCGCGACTATTATTATTCCATAAACCCGAGAAGATTCCGATACCCGTCAGCGCCGGAGCAGGCGACAATGTCACAGACTGAATAAAGAAACGGACTGTAACGATGATTAAATATCTCAAAGGTGATTTACTGAGATCTGATGCTCAGTCACTGGTAAATACCGTTAATTGTCAGGGCGTTATGGGAAAAGGAATTGCCTATCAGTTCAGACTGGATTATCCGGTAAATGCGCGCGCCTATGAAGCTTTATGCAAAGAAAATAGGTGCCGGCCAGTTATCAGTGACTGATGAACACGGCCGTAAAATTATTAATTTCCCGACCCGGAATAAATGGGATTCTCCTTCCGGTTATGAATTTATCGAAAGTGGCCTGCGTGAACTGAAAGCCCTGATTAAAAAACAGGGGCTGAAATCCGTGGCAATTCCGGCACTCGGCTGCGGCAGCGGCGGACTGGAGTGGCGTCAGGTGGATAATCTGATCCAGACGCACCTCGGTGAATTAAGTGATACAGAAATAATGATCTATCCGCCGGTCAAATATATTGATGACAGCATCAGCCCGCATCATGTGCTGGTCTGGTGGATTGATAACTGTCTGCTGATCCCGTCACGCTACAATCTTTATATTGCCATTTATATTCTGCAACGCCTGAACGGCATGAATCTGTTTAATTTCAGCGGCACCATCAGTACCCTCTATTCCGATGATGTCGATCGCTATGTTAATGATCTGCGCGACCGGATTGCTCATTATGGTATTGATTTTAATACCGTGATCGACGTGCAGATTAAACTGAACCGCGAACACCCGGAAAACCCGCTGCCGGCGATGATGATTGACGGATTACTGCAGGGTAAGGCGATCAAAGAGATCACCACTATTCTGCGTGATCGCTATCAGGCACGGGATATTGATTTTGTGCTGTTCCGGGCGAAAAACAGCGGTCTGCTGAAAGACAATATCTTAGGGGATGTGATTCTGACCCGCTGATAAAAAAATCCGGACGCTCTCACGTCCGGATTTTTTGTTTCATGCAGCGTATTACGCGCCGAGTGAGAAGAACACCACACGACCAACCGCTTCACCGGCAAATACACAGATGGCCGCCAGTGCCATCAGCAGTGTGCCGTTAGTGACCTGTGCATTTTTCTGGCACAGCAGGCGACCGGCAAAGAACATCCCCAGCCCGATCAGCACCACGCGGATGATATTCAGGTTCAGCAGCCCTTCCGGCATGGCTCGCGGTGTCATCCCGGCGTAAATTGGCTCACCGATATTGCCGAGCAGTGACAATGCGCCCAGCAGCATCAGCAACAGTCCGGCCACACCGGCAGCGAGGGAAATTTTCACCACACGCTGAATCAGCACATCCTCACGGGCAAAGCCCAGCGCTGTCACCAGCAGCAGACCAGCGATCATCCCGCCGGTCAGCAGCACCGTGCCGAAGAATCCGGCATAGGTAAACAGCCCGCCCCACAGGTTAAACAGGGTATTCGCATACAGTGCGGACATCGCATACATATACACCAGCCCCGCCGCCGCACTTAACAGCAGCAGAAAGCCGTTCACCTTCTGTTTTAACAGCAGCAGCGCGACACTGAAGAACAGCAGCGCCATATAAATGGCGGTCGCCCAGACTTCACGGCTCATCCACGAGGTCGAGACGTGCAGCATGGTGTAAAACATATGGAACGGATTCCCCATATGGAACAGGGAGCCGAGTAAGCCGACACAGCCCAGCAGGAAAGAAGCAACCAGCGGAACACGCACCCATTTCATCCCGGTGCGGGCATCCGTGCAGCCGAACAGACGGAAATAACAAAGCAGCGTGATCACCAGGCAGCCGACCGAAGCCTGCATAAATAAGGTGAATATAACAAGAGGCAGTTCATGCATGATAATTCTCCTTATCCTTTGGTGCCGACAACCAGGTTCGGCCGGGTAATGGATGAGTTCGGCAGACCGCCGATATCGGCATTGGTGCCGTATTTTTTGCGCAGTTCACTGATCAGACCAAACTCAATGGCGCGCATCGGACAGGAATCCACACACATCGGATTACCGCCCTGCTCCCGCAGATCCAGACAGGTATCACATTTGGTCATCATACCGATCGCCGGATCAAACTGCGGCGCTTCATACGGACAGGCCCAGGTACAGTAGCGGCAGCCCACACACTTATCATGATCCACCAGCACCACCCCGTCCTCTTCCCGCTTATGCATTGCGGTTGTCGGACAATGGCTGACGCACTGCGGATCGTCACAATGGTTACAGGCAATGGAGAGATGCCAGCGGCGCGGGCGCGGATATTCCCCGGCCTCGATATCATACACACGGCGGAAATTACGCCCGACCTCGAGATCGTTCTTATCCTTGCACGCCACAACACAGGTTTTGCACCCGATGCAGGCGGCGACATTTATATAAAATCCAACTTGGTTATCCATGTCTGTGCCCCTTATCCGATAATCCGCTGCGGCAGACGCGCATCGTCAGTTAATTGCTCACCGTGCCATTTTTCGATATTACACAGCATCGTGTTCCACCCGGAGGTACCCAGCCCGGTCGGTACCTGAATGGTCAGGGTGTTATCCGCCCCGGCCATATCAATCCCGGTGGTTTCATCCACATTGGTCCAGCTGCCGTGCGGCAGTGCAACCACACCCGGTTTCATCGTCTGGGTCACCAGTGCCGGACGCAGAATTTTGCCCTGCGGGCTGGTCACAAGGACGGTTTCGCCCTGTTTAATATCCAGACGTCTGGCATCGGAGGCATTAATGTAGATCGGGCTCGGCCACTGCTCGCGCAGCCACGGCACGTTATCCAGGGTACTGTGTGAACGGCGCAGATAGTGCGGGTTATAAACCTGGAACGGATAATCCCCTTTCTCTTTTTTGCTGAAATCTTTAAAGCTGGCTTCATAGCCGCTCGCTGACGGGATGTATTCGGCGATCGGTGGTAATTCCGGTCCAGCCGCACTCTTTCGCTTTCTCCACCAGGGTTTCGCAGTAGATTTCAAACTTACCGCTCGGTGTCGGGCGCGGATTCGCCGCCGGATCGCGGATAAAGTCCTCATACGCGATATAGCCGTAATTATCATCCGGGGTGCGTTCTACCTGATACTTCCCTTTGGTCAGGAATTCATTCAGCGTGATGCGCCCTTCCTGTGGTGTGCCGGTCACCTGCCACTCATCAATATCGGCCTGAGTGATGGTAAACAGCGGTGCTTTGGTGACACCGTCTTCGGCAATAATGGTTGCGCCGTTGAGTTTATTGAAGAACTGCTGTTTTTCGGAGATCGGGAAGATCTCATCCACATTGACACCCAGACGTTTACCCAGCTCTTTGGCGATCCACTGGTCGCTTTTCGCTTCATACAGCGGCTGAGTCACATTCACCGCAGCAATGATGACTTCACGGTTACTCGGGTTAAGAATGGTTCCCTCGCGCTCCCACTCGGTGGTCACCGGCAGGATCACATCGGAATATTTCGCACAGGTATGCGGGACATAGGCTGCAGTCGCGATAAATTCCACGCCGCTGCGGTAAGCCTCGATTCCCTGCATAATGTTGGCGCGGGTCTGTAAGGTGGCGTTAAACGGATGGAAAATCATCTGAATATTGGCATCCACATCCCCCACGCCGCGCTGACGGAATTTTTTCTCCAGCAGGGCACGGTTCAGTTCGTTGTGGTTGATTTTCAGAGTAACCGGGTTTTTCACTGCCGGTAAGCCGTTCGCACCGGCCATCACCAGACGGGTACCGTTGTTCCCGGCGGCATAGTGACAGCACGCGCCGGTCATGCGGCCCGGACGGCCCATATGCCCGGTCATAAACCCGAGTGTTGAGAATGCCTGAACCCATCCCTCTCCGTTATGAATACGCGCCGGTGCCCAGCCGGTTAACAGCGCCACACGCTGTGTGCCGCCGATTTGACGCGCGAGCGAGCGGATGTCCGATGCAGAAATACCACAGATATCCGCCGCCCATTCCGGCGTGGTCGGTTTGCCGGTGTAGGTGCCGAGCAGATAATCCTTAAAGTTTTTCTTCGGATCCGCCCCTGACGGCATATTGCTCTCATCAAAACCGACGGTGCAGCGGCGCAGGAATTCCCAATCGATCAGCGGATTCTCCGGGCTGTCCATCTCCAGCAGCGCATGCATAATCCCCAGTGCCAGCGCGTGGTCTGTACCCGGGTTGATCGGATACCAGTCCGCATCCATCAGTTCTGCGGTGGCGGTATAGCTCGGGTCGATACTGATAAAACGCGCCCCGGCTTTTTTCGCCTGATAATAGTTATAAGTCGGGCTGCCCGGGCTGGACCACGCCGGGTTCGCGCCCCACATCACAATCAGCTGTGAGTTGCGCATATCAAAACGGTCATTGGTGCCGAAGGTGTAGAATCCCTCCAGCAGCCCAAGATGAGCCGGGGTTTCAAACCATGCGCCCCAGGAGGTGGTGCCCCAGTCGCCGGTAAAACCCCCGGCGGCGGAGAACACACTCTGAAAATCCGTGCCGTTACCGCCGGTGACCCACAGAGATTCATTGCCGTATTGTCCGGTGATACGTTTGGTTTCAGAGGCTACAATATCCAGTGCCTCATCCCAGCTGATACGCACCCACTGATCACGTCCGCGCAGGGTTTTGTCCCCGCCGCCCGCCGCCCAGTTTTTGCGTTTCATCGGGTATTTCAGGCGGTCGGCCCCGAACACCTGTTTACGCTGGGAACGCCCGCGCAGACACCCGCGCTGCTGCGGGAAGTCAGGGGAATCCGCCACCACATCATCAGTTTTTTGTCTGACCACCACACCATCGGCCACCAATGCTTTGTTAACACAGCGCCCGCCGCAGTTATGCCAGCAGGCGACAGGTTTCCACTGCCCTTTGGCGGCAGGTGCCGCCGCCGGGGTGGTCTGTGCCGGTGCCGGGGTGGCCGCGTGAAGTTGTCTGCTTAACGGCAGTGCCGCCATGGCGGATGCCGCCGACGTCCATTTCAGAAATGAACGGCGGGTTACGCCGGTTTTCTGTCTGTCTGACATTGCTCTTACCTCATCATCAGGTTTTTAAATTATTATTGTAAGTTTATTAATTCATTGATTTTCTTATAATCACTCCGGACAAAGACTTCCAGAAGTGTGCTGAGCTGACGATAAAACGCGGTCTCCGCGTGATTATTCAGTTCACGGCAAAACGGCGTGATAAACGCCAGCAGATGTGCCTGCATAAAGTCAGAGGAAACGGCCAGCGGCGCAGTAATGCGCTCACACATCGCCTGTTCCCGGTCGAGCTCCTGTGACGCCTGTTCACTCAGTTTCCAGAGGAAATCAAGCTCATAGCCGATATGATCCGCCGCCTCATACTCCTTTTCCGGCAGATGAAAACCGTTCTGCTGATAAAAGGTTTTCACATTCAGGGTACTTTCCTGAAACAGCAGTTTGTCGCGGGAGACATAAACTGACTCCCACGGCGGTGCAGGCGGCGATTCCGGCCCGATAAACAGGCGTGTGAAATCCCAGTGCAGCGCCTCAAAATCGGCGGCACCGCGTTTAAGCATGCGGGTATTCAGATCATCCTGCATGGCATCGAGCGCACTCTGCATGGCGGGCAGTGCGTCATCTGCCGGAAACAGTGACAGCCCCTCATCACGCAGATAAACCAGCAGTTCCGCTGTCGGTTCGTCCGTCAGCAGACGGCGCAGGACGTCATAAGCAAACTGACGCGCATACAGATAATCCGGATCCCGGTTATCACTGTTCACACATACCTCCGTGGATATCGTCGGGCGAAAATTCAGCGGGTGTGGTGAATTCCACCCGCACTTCTTTAATCAGGGGATTGCCCTGTTCATCGGCTTCCGCAATGTGGGATGTCAGCAGAACAGGCAGTTCAGGGATGTCTGTCAGGCGCATAATCGATTCAGGACTGAATTGTAAAAAACCGTGCAGGAGATCCTCACGGAACGGGACACCCGCCTTACGCAATGCTGTCGCGACGGCAGCACAGTCCTCACCGAACACCTTGGCGCTTTTGAAAAAGTAATCACGGGAAGAAAACAGGTAATACGGCTCCGCGCTGATAAATGCATTACTCTGATACACCTGGCCGGTGTGTTTGTTCTCCAGCGAGCAGTAATGCACACCAACGGAAAGCTGATTTCCGAGGGCAAATTTCAGCACCCGCAGACAGGCCAGCTCACTGTCTGCCACCGCCAGACCGCCTGCGTACCAGTAGTTGTAATAGACTTCATAAGGGGGATTTTTCAGGGCAAAGCCCCGTTCCTGATAGGCAGGGCTGTTGGTCAGCGGGAAACAGAATTCCAGCAGATTGATGCCGTCCACGCCGATAGCATCCAGCTTCAGCAGCAGGTCATACATCTGCTCCTCGCTACCCGGGATCACCGGCATTTCCACCATCACATCCGGGAAAATCTCCCGTGCCAGCGCTATCCGGCTGAGAACCTTTTCAATTTTCTCCGGCGGATCATCAATTTTGATACTGAAACGCACCTCTTTCAGACCGGCTTTCGCCAGTGCCAGCGCAGTATTGCGATCCAGCGGATCACCGGCGGTGTACAGCCGGGTATGAACGCCGGGCAGTTTCGCCTGCACTGTTTCAAAAAAGCGGATACTCTCCTGACGAAACAACAACGGCTCGCCGCCGGTCAGGGCAATATGGGTGAGCGGATACCCTTCTGCGGCAATCGCATTCACCTCACCAATGGCATCCCGCATCTCATTCTGAAAACCGTCGTAATTTTCCTGATTCGGATTGAAGCAGAAATAGCAGTCACGGTGACATTTCAGGGATAAAAACGTGGTGTAACTGCCCTCGCCGGTGCGGCACTGCACACAGGCGGATGACAGCCAGCGGCTGTGGATGCTTTTACCGTTGTTGGCAAAAACCGCACCCAGTGCTTTCACCTCAAGGCGCAGCGCGTCCGTTTCGGCCTGACGCCGGTACGGCGATTCAAAAGACAATCCGTACTGTGCGATGGCCTGCTGTGTCTGTTTTTCAATATCGGCATAACGCCGGACATACCGCTGCAACGCCGCATTATGCTGTAAAACCGGGGTCTGTTCTGTCAGCGGGTAAATCATAGAAGATTCCTTAACGTACACTGCCGGAAACGCTCCGGCGGGTATCACTGGCTGAGATAAAATAGTCCGGTATATTCCTGCATTTATTTCTCATATTTCAGGTGTGACCGATGTGAACAGGTAATATTTTTACATGTTCAGTGTAAATGAGTGAAATACCGGCATATTGAGCGGGATCAAGATGAAATCAACTTACCGCTATATATATAAATATGCAGCGATAATGTAATCAGCCAATAATGAATATAATAAAGCTGAGCAAACAAATAAAAAATTATTACAAATCAAAGCAATAAACCAATTTCAGCACTGTATTAAAATGCCGTAAATGCGATTGATATTTAATAAATAATTAAATTAAAAACTATATGGCAATAAAAGATCCGGATTAAAAATATTAAATAATATATTTTTGTTTCATTTTATTAATTCATCAGTTTATCTGACAAATAATATTAGTATTATACCGTTATATAATATAATCCTCCGTATTTATATACTCCTGTTTCAGCCGGAGATCCTGGTTTTTGCAGTGCAGCGGAATAAAATCATCCTGAATGACCGATTTTCTCTGTCTGAGGCCGGATATACACAATTATCCTCTTTTATTGTATGGATACAGGTTACAGAAAATAACCCTTCTTTCTTTAATGATACTTATCGGCATAAAAACAAAACGGGCGCATAAAGCGCCCGTTTTGTTTTTTGTCTGCGGATAAATCAGATACTGAAAGAAGAACCACAGCCACAGGTTGTTTTGGCATTCGGGTTGGTGACGATAAACCGCGAACCTTCCAGCCCTTCGGTATAATCCACACAACCGCCGACCAGATATTGCAGGCTCATCGGATCAACCACCAGCGCCACGCCTTCTTTTTCGATGGTCATGTCGCCGTCATTGATGGCATCATCAAACGTGAAGCCATACTGGAAACCGCTGCAACCGCCGCCGGTGATATACACACGCAGACGCAGGTTCGGATTTTCTTCATCCGCGATTAAGATTTTTACTTTTTTAGCTGCCGCATCAGTAAATTGCAGAGGCATTGCTGAATCATCGCTCATTTATTACTCCAGACTGGCCGCAACCAGTAAACACACGCAGAAGCTGACCGCTTCCGGACACTACTGCTGATTATCCACCACCTCCGGCAATCGTTCAAGTTTCGCCACACAGAAAGCACAGTGTCCACACTATTAATAAGGATATAGTTATCATGAGGATAATGCGATAAGTTGGATTCACCGCCGCTCTCCTTTACAATAGCCGCAATTTCCCGCTCACCGACTGACAGGAGTCCTGCATGAGCCGTTCTGAAAATCTCTATACTGAAGCACAACATTTTATCCCGGGTGGTGTGAACTCACCGGTTCGTGCCTTTAACGGTGTCGGCGGTACGCCGCTGTTTATCGAGCGCGCCAACGGGGCCTATATTTATGATGTCGACGGCAAAGCCTATATCGACTATGTCGGCTCCTGGGGACCGATGGTGCTGGGGCATAATCACCCGGCCATCCGCACCGCCGTCATCAAAGCGGTGGAAAAAGGGCTGAGTTTCGGCGCACCGACTGCCGACGAAGTGGAAATGGCGAAATTTGTCACCGAACTGGTGCCGTCCATGGATATGGTGCGTATGGTGAACTCCGGTACCGAAGCCACCATGAGTGCCATTCGTCTGGCACGCGGCTACACCGCCCGCGATAAAATCATCAAATTTGAAGGCTGCTATCACGGACACGCAGACTGCCTGCTGGTCAAAGCCGGTTCCGGCGCACTGACCATCGGCCAGCCGAATTCACCGGGTGTGCCGGCAGATTTTGCCAGACACACACTGACCTGCACCTACAATGACCTGAGCTCTGTCCGTGAGGCGTTTGAAAAACATCCGCACGATATCGCCTGTATCATTGTCGAGCCGGTCGCCGGGAATATGAACTGTATACCGCCGTCAGCGGATTTCCTGCCGGGCCTGCGCGCTCTGTGTGATGAGTTCGGTGCGCTGCTGATTATCGATGAAGTGATGACCGGCTTCCGTGTCGCCCTCGGCGGTGCTCAGGCACATTATGATGTTGAGCCGGACCTGACCTGCCTGGGTAAAATTATCGGTGGCGGAATGCCGGTAGGTGCCTTCGGCGGCCGTAGTGAAATCATGGAAAAACTCGCTCCGACCGGCCCGGTTTATCAGGCAGGAACGCTGTCCGGTAACCCGATCGCGATGGCGGCGGGTCTTGCCTGCTTACATGAAATCGCCCAGCCGGGTGTGCATCAGCGCCTGACCGAACTGACGGATATGCTGGCAGACGGTCTGTGCGAAAAAGCCCGTGAAGCGGGTATTCCATTTGTGGTTAACCATGTCGGTGGGATGTTCGGCCTGTTCTTTACCGATGCCCCGGCGGTCACCTGCTATCAGGATGTGATGAACTGCGACGTTGAGCGCTTTAAGAAATTCTTCCACCTGATGCTGCAACAGGGTATTTACCTGGCGCCATCCGCCTTTGAGGCCGGATTTATGTCTGTCGCGCACAGCGACGAAGATATCCGCAAAACCATTGATGCGGCCGCTTACGCTTTCTCTGAGCTGTAATGCCCGCATAACCAGTCACGCCCGGCATCTGTCCGGGCGTTTTTGTTTATGACGGCCTCAGAATTCCCGCTGCTCTGTCAGCCAGCCGTTAAAATGAACCGAGCACTCATCTTTGTCAGCCAGTCCGGAGGCGATAAAGATATTCTTCTTATTATCTTTATTCACATACGTGATCCGCAAAACCAGGTTATACGGCGGATTAACAGAAAACAGTTTTTTATAGGATTCCGGTGAGCTTTTGGATTTATCTGTCAGGGAATCATAGGTTTCCTGTGCAAGCTGAGAAATCAGCAATTCCCCGGCCGGTGGATGCAGAAAGAAATACGTAATACAACAGATAAAAAAATACGCCTCCGGAGAAAGAGGCGTATAAGATACGGGCAATGTAATCAAACCTTATAACTGTGAATATTATGCTTTTATAAATGATTGCACGGTGGTCAGCGCCAGCCGGGTCAGCGCGGAATAAAACGGACTGTGTCCGTGTGTATCCAGACGCTGCGCATAACGCGGCAGCCAGTTCATCAGATGCTGACTGAGCAGTGTGTTAACCGCCGCGCTCCGCATTTCAGATGCCAGTACCGCCGCCTGGAATAAAATCAGCCCGATATGATCAGCCGGTTCCGGATACGGCGTCTTCAGTTTCAGCCGCTCCTGTTTTAAGAATGCGCTCAGTGCAAGGGTCGAATCCCCCTGCAGTAATCCCTCCGCATCCAGATACACTGAGCCCCAGGGCGGAGCCGGTAACGCTCCCGGCCCGGCAAACAGAGACTGCCATGCGGATTTCAGTACCTCCGTGCCCTCACCCGCCGTGCGGCTCAGTTGTGAACACAGTGTATTGTCCACCTCACACGGCCACTGCTGTGCAAATCCCGGCAGGGTAAACAGACGCATAGCGGCCCGGTTGCTGTCATCATCCGGCGGGAACAGATAGCAGATCCCCAGCACGTTAAACGCGGCCGCATAGTGAGCTGTTTTACTCATCACATCCTCCGTCAGATATGAATGTAATAGAACACATAACGCAGCATAAACTCTGCCGCGATGGTCAGCAGACAGCCGCTGATAAACCCGGCGCAGACCGGTAAACCACTGCGTGCTTTTTTCTGTGCCCGCACCAGAGAGATACCGCAGAGTGCCACACCAATCACCGCCGCACCCCAGACACCAATCCGCAGTCCGGCAATACTGTCATACGCTTCAATGGGTGACAGCGGGAATGTGATTGATTTGTGTGTCAGCTGTGTACGGGTCAGGTAATGCGCATAAAACGGCTGATACAGCAGGCGCCCGATCAGACTTACCGCCATCACTCCCCACAGCAGCCACAGCTGTGATAATGATAATGTGTCTGCGGGCAGTGTAATCCCGGCCCGGTGTCCGGCTTTCCGGATCACCATCACCACCAGCACAAACAGGACGGCACCGGGTGTCAGTGTTGTGCCGTAAAACATCAGATAGGTATTGATATCATTCCAGGTCAGAATCGAGGTGTAACGGTAAATCGATGCCATACAAAAAATATCAGCCAGCCCGACAGCCATGGCGCCGCCGTATAACAGGAAAGAGAATTTTCCTGTCTTCCACAGCCAGAGAAAACTGACACCGAGCGCACCGACAAACGCTGCCGTTACCACCACTTCACGGCTGAGCCAGGCACTGAACACATTATTAACGGCATTCGGTGCATTGAGCGGCACGCCGAGGTGAGTAATTGACGCGACCGAGCCAGCCCCCGCAATGGTGCAGATAATAAAAATCGTCAGCATCATAAAGCGTTTGAAACTGTCCGCCGGGAGGCAGCGGCTGAGATGCACGGCAAACACCCCGCTCACAACGCACAGCCCAGCCGCCGCATTCATCATGTAAGTGAAAATTAAAAGTGACCACTCATTCATTTTTCTTTTCTCTCACTGTTCATGTCATCAAAATTTGCGCCCTGATGCGGATTGATCACCAGATTCGGATGCGTGATTGACGGATCCGGCAAACCTGTCACGTAATCGAGTGAGCCGTATTTCGCCCGCAGTTCCTCAATTGGTCCGAACTGAATCGCCCCGAGCGGACAGGTGCTGACACATACCGGCTGCTCACCTTTCTGCTGAAGATCAATACAGAAATCGCATTTCGACATCTGTTTCGTTTCCGGATTCATCTGCGGTGCGCCGTACGGACACGACCACGCACAGGCACCGCAGCCGACACATTTATCGGTATTGACCATCACAATGCCGTCCCCTTCGCGCTTATGCATTGCGGTTGTCGGGCAGTTGCGCACGCAGATCGGATCTTTGCAGTGGTTACAGGAGATGGAGAGTGTGCAGGCGAACACGTTATTAATCAGCGCGCCGTTTTTATTGCGGCTGTAGCCGCCGCCGGTCATTTCATACACGCGACGGAAACGGCGGCCGACATCAAGATTATTTTTGTCCTTGCTCGCCACCTGACACGCCTTGCAGCCGGAGCAGCGGGCGGAATCAATATAGAAACCTAACTGTTTGTCACTGACTGCCGGATAAACAATGAATTTACTCATGCTTTTTCCACCTCAACTAATAGTGTCTGGTGCGCGTTGCCGTGGGCGAGCGCGGTACTGCGTGACGAAGTGAGCACGTTGGCACATCCACCCTGATCAATGCCGTTGCTGTCCGGCTGCCACCAGGCGCCGGCCTGTAATGCCACCACGCCCGGCATAATGCGCGGTGTGATTTTCACCGGGATCATGGTGATACCGCGATCGTTATGCACTTTCACTTTCTCACCGTCACTGACGCCGCGATCAGCCGCATCCGCCGGGTTGATCCACAATTCCTGGCGCTGTACTTCCTGTAACCACGGGTTGGCAAATTGGGTGGAGTTCGCGCGGTTGCGCCCTTTCCAGGTGATCAGCTGTAACGGATATTTCGCGGTCAGACTGTCTTCCGGTCCTTCTGTTGCCGGAACATAGTGAGACAGCGCCGGGATCTCCGGATTGTGCATGTCATACAGGCGTTTGGAGAAAATCTCGATTTTGCCGGACGGGGTCGGGAACGGGTTGTTTTCCGGATCCTGAATATTCTGCTCAAACGCGACATTCTGCGTATGCGGACGATGCGTTAATAAATGGCGGCGTTTGACCAGCAGCTCATCAAAGGTTGGAATGTTATCTTCCGGGCGCTTCTGTGCCGCGTCATTGACGAGAAACTCTATCCAGTCGCGATCTGTTTCATGGCCTTCGGTGAAAGCATCACGGACACCCAGTTTCTCTGCCACTTCGCACAGCCAGTCATAATCAGTACGGCGTTCAAACTCCGGCTCAATGGCTTTTTCAGACAGGATCAGATAATCGCCGTAACTCCAGGTGCCGCCGATATTCCAGCGTTCCAGAAAACTGGTTTCCGGCAGCAGCAGGTCAGCATATTTCGCACTCGGAGTGAGATAGAGGTCACTGCAGACGATAAATTCGACTTTCGATTCATCCTCCAGCACGCTTGCGGCATGAAGAATATCGGTGTTCTGGTTGGTCATGTAGTTACCCGCCATCGAGAAAATCATTTTGATTTCGGTGTCGAGTTTGTCTGCATTTTTCAGTCCGTTATCCGGCGTCACCAGGTTTTTGTCTTCGCACGCCTGCACCTGGTTGGTGATGTTGATTTTGGCTTTGACCGGGTTATCAAACAGCACCGGTCCGGCGATGGTTTTACGCAATTCCGGATTCAGCGCCATGCCGTAACCCGCTGCCCAGCCGCCACGCACACCGACATTACCGGTAATCGTTGCCAGCAGCGTGGCCCCGCGCGCAATGCGCTCACCGCAGATATGACGCTGCGGCCCCCAGCCCTGCATCAGCACCGCCGGTTTGGTTGTGGCATATTCACGCGCCAGCTGACGGATAGTGTCCGCCGGGACTTTGGTGATTTTCTCTGCCCATTCCGGGGTTTTGGCCATGCCGTCTTTGCGGCCGGTCAGATACGCCACCAGCGATTCATTATCCGCCACGCTTTCCGGCATCTGATCTTCACTGAAACCCAGGGTGTATTTATCAATAAATGCCTGATCGTGCAGATTTTCTGTCACGATGACATACATCATCGCATCCATCATCGCGTTGTCGGTGGTCGGCAGCAGCGGGATCCACTGATCCGCCAGCGAAGAGGCGGTATCGGAATAGCGCGGATCAACGACAATAAATTTGGTGCCGTTTTTTTTCATCTTCTGGAAATAGTGGTTACTGTGCCCGAAAATCGTTTCGTTCGGGTTATGTCCCCACAGGATCACCAGCGGCGTATTTTCCAGGGTATCGAGTGTGCTGCCGCTGGCCGCCGTGCCGTAGGTATAGGGCGTGGCCGCCATGGTGTTGCCGTTACTGACGGAATGATAGTTTTCCAGAAAGCCGCCGGTCAGGTTAAACAGGCGGCGCAGCATATTCGCGCCGGAAAAAATCCCGCCGGTCACCCCGGTACTCAGGCTGACAAAGCGCGATGCCGGACCGTATTTGTCACTGATGCGCTGCCATTCGGCGGCAATCAGGCTGATGGCTTCTTCCCAGCTGATGCGTTCAAAACGTCCCTCACCGCGCTTACCGACCCGCTTCATCGGGTATTTCAGGCGATCAGGATGATAAATAAATTTCCGGTAGCCGCGGCCGCGCACGCAGGCCCGCATGATCGGCATCTCTTCATTCAGTTCCGCATCCGGCCGGGTTGTGATGCGGATGGCTTTTCCGTCTTTGATATGAGCGCGGATATCACATTTCCCGCCGCAGTCAAAACTGCTGCAGGTCGGTACAATGCGCACGCCGTCATCCGTCTGATGAACCGGAATATGTGCCGGATCGGCCGGCGCGGATGCAATACTTTCGGATGCCAGAAACGGCACCGCAGATAATACAGAACTGACCTGTATAAAGCGGCGGCGGCTTATTTCGCCGGGAGCGCCGGATTTTTCATTATCATGGCCGGATTGATGACTCATAATGGATTTACCCCGGGTGAGAAACAGAGTGCGGTATTTAAAACATCAGGAAATAATAAATATTATTTAATTTTAAATGACCGGAAATAACTTCACGCCACCGGTAATCGCTTAATAACCGGAAATAATTAAAATCTGTATAAACAGAATGGCGGCAGCAAAATAGTAATGGATTAATATATTGCCGCCATGCGCAAATCAGACAACGACATTTGAATTCCGGCCTGTTTCCGGTTACTGTTAACTGAACGTTTTATGTTTGTTACCGTAATAATACAGATGTGGCATCCGCGTCTGTTATTGTCACAAAAGCCCTGTTTTGCGGTGGCGGGATCTGATATAACACCCGCCGGTTTTTACTTTCAGCCAGATACGGAGCGCGGCACTCATGAGAAATATTCCGTTAAAAAGCGTGGATAATATCGCGCGGGATGTCATTGCGCTCGGCACCGATTATCTGCCAGATACCCTGCTGGAATACCACGCCCACCGCCGGGCACAGTTTTTATATCCGGCCACCGGGCTGATTGAAGTCAGTACCGCAGACGGTGAGTGGGTGATCCCGCCATCCTGCGGGGTGTGGATCCCGGAACAGGTCGCCCATGAAACCCGGATGCTGAATGTCAGCACGCGCAGCCTGTATATCGAACCGGCAGCAAAGCCGCGCCACGCCGTCAGTTGTGAGGTGGTGAGTGTCTCCCCGCTGCTGCGCCAGCTGCTGCTGGAGGCGGTGGATATCCCGGCGGAATATGATATTCAGGGGCGTGACGGTGTGCTGATGCAACTGATCCTCTGCGAGCTGGCGCGTATGCCCCCGCTGCCGTTTTTCGCGCCGATCCCGCGTGATGAGAAGCTCGGTCGTCTGTGCCGTGAGTTTATGCGCAAACCGGTTATCACCTCACAGCCGGGGGAATGGGCGGAACAGCTGCACAAAAGCGAGCGCTCTTTCAGCCGTTTTTTCCGCACCCAGACCGGGATGTCATTTTCAGAATGGCGGCAGCAGGCATGTCTGCTGAACTCGCTGTCTCATATTCTGTCCGGAAAATCGATTACCGAAGTGGCGTATGAGCTGGGTTACAACAGTGCGGGCGCATTCTCGATTATGTTTAAAAAACAGATGGGGCAATCCCCTTCCCATTTTAAAAATGATGATTCGGATATCCGCCATTTTTAAATTGTTTTTTAACAAATATAATCTTATTATGTGCCGCCGGTGAAATTTGACTTATTTTTCTTTTTTCTCCGGACGCTTATATTTTTAATTGATCTGAATCAATATCCTTCATTTTCCCTACCACTTTGTGATTATTTACAAAACACTAAAAACCTCAATTAATAATTATTAAACATCAAAATTCACTTTCATTGATTTCAGGCAATATAAATTCAACCTTTGCTGATATTCTCCTCACGATTTTTTACAAATAAATAAAAAAGAGGATGCGATGAATTTCAGCCGCAGACAGTTCTTTAAGGTTTGTGCCGGCGGTCTCGCCGGAACAACTGCCGCCGCTTTAGGCTTTATGCCGTCAGTAGCAATGTCTAATGTCCGGGAATACAAATTACTCCGTTCAAAAGAGACCCGTAACACCTGTACCTATTGCTCCGTCGGATGCGGATTACTGATTTACAGCATGGGTGATGGTGCCATGAATGCCAAATCAGCGATTTTCCACGTCGAGGGCGACCCTGATCACCCGGTCAACCGCGGGGCGTTATGCCCGAAAGGTGCCGGTCTGCTCGATTATATTCACAGTGAAAGCCGTCTGCGTTATCCGCAGTACCGCGCGCCGGGCTCGGATAAATGGCAGCGCATCAGCTGGGATGACGCTTTTGAGCGTATCGCCCGTCTGATGAAAGCCGACCGTGATGCCAACTTCATTGAGAAAAACAGCGAAGGCACCACGGTAAACCGCTGGCTGACCACCGGGATGCTCTGCGCCTCTGCCGCCAGCAACGAAACCGGGATGTTAACCCAGAAGTTTACCCGTTCCCTCGGGATGCTGGCAGTCGATAACCAGGCGCGTGTCTGACACGGACCAACGGTAGCAAGTCTTGCTCCGACATTTGGTCGCGGTGCCATGACCAACCACTGGGTTGATATCAAAAACGCCAACGTCGTTGTGGTGATGGGCGGGAATGCTGCAGAAGCACATCCTGTCGGTTTCCGCTGGGCGATGGAAGCGAAAAACAACAATGATGCCACACTGATCGTTATCGATCCGCGCTTTACGCGGACCGCTTCCGTGGCGGATCACTACATCCCTATCCGTTCCGGGACCGACATTACGTTCCTTTCCGGCGTGATCCTGTACCTGATGGAAAACGGAAAATTCCACGACGAGTACGTGCGCCATTACACCAATGCACCGTTACTGGTGCGTGAGGATTACACATTCAAAGACGGTTTATTCAGCGGCTACGATGCTGAAAAACGCCGTTACGACAAAACCACCTGGAATTACCAGTTCGGTGAAGACGGCTATGCGCTGCGTGACGACACCCTGCAAAATCCGCAGTGTGTGTGGAATAAGCTGAAAGAACACGTCAGCCGTTATACGCCGGAGATGGTGGAAAAAATCTGCGGCACGCCACAGGCGGATTTCCTCAAAGTCTGTGAGATTCTGGCCTCCACCAGCCCGGCCAACCGTGCGGCAACCTTCCTGTATGCCCTCGGCTGGACGCAGCATACCGTCGGCGCGCAGAACATCCGTACCATGGCAATGATCCAGTTGCTGCTCGGTAACATGGGTGTGGCAGGCGGCGGCGTGAACGCCCTGCGCGGTCACTCCAACATTCAGGGTCTGACAGACCTGGGCCTGCTCTCCACCAGCCTGCCGGGTTATCTGACCCTGCCGTCTGAGAAACAGACTGATATCGACAGCTATCTGAAAGCCAATACACCGAAAGCCACGCTGCCGGGCCAGGTCAACTACTGGAGCAACTATCCGAAGTTCTTCGTCAGCCTGATGAAATCCTTCTACGGCGATGAAGCAACCAAAGAGAACCAGTGGGGCTATGACTGGCTGCCGAAATGGGATCAGGCCTATGACGTGCTGAAGTATTTCGACATGATGAACAAAGGCGAAATCAACGGTTATATCTGTCAGGGCTTTAACCCGGTCGCGTCCTTCCCGGACAAAAACAAAGTGGTCAGTTGCCTGAGTAAACTGAAATACCTGGTAACCGTTGATCCGCTGAGCACTGAAACCGCAAGTTTCTGGCAGAACCACGGTGATATGAATGATGTGGATCCGGCATCCATTCAGACCGAAGTGTTCCGTCTGCCGTCCACCTGTTTCGCGGAAGAAGACGGCTCGATTGCCAACTCCGGCCGCTGGTTACAGTGGCACTGGAAAGCAGCGGATGCCCCGGGGGAAGCCCGCACCGATGGTCAGATCCTTGCCGGTATTCTGTGGAAAATGCGCGAACTGTATCAGCAGGAAGGCGGTCAGGGTGTTGACCAGCTGATGAAAATGTCCTGGGATTACAAGCAGCCGTTCAATCCGGAATCCGACGAAGTTGCCAAAGAGAACAACGGCGTGGCCCTTGAAGATCTGTATGACGCCAACGGCAATTTACAGGCCAAAAAAGGCGAGCTGCTCAGCTCCTTTGCGCTGCTGCGTGATGACGGTTCAACTGCGTCCTCCTGCTGGATCTACACCGGCTGCTGGACGGAACAGGGCAACCAGATGGCGAAACGGGATAACAGTGACCCGTCCGGCATCGGTAACACCCTCGGCTGGGCCTGGGCATGGCCGCTGAACCGCCGTGTTATTTATAACCGCGCCTCTGCCGATCCGCAGGGTAAACCGTGGGATAAAAACCGCATTCTTATCGAATGGAATGGCAAAAAATGGGTCGGTAACGATATCCCTGACTTCAACGCCTCTGCACCGGAAGCCGGTACCGGGCCGTTTATCATGCAGCCGGAAGGTTTAGGCCGTCTGTTTGCCATCGATAAAATGGCGGAAGGACCGTTCCCGGAACACTATGAGCCGTTTGAAACGCCGATTGGTACCAACCCGCTGCATCCGGAGGTGATATCCAACCCGGCCGCCCGTATCTTTGAGGACGACAAAAACCGTCTGGGCAGTCACACGGAATTCCCGTATGTGGGCACAACCTATCGCCTGACCGAGCATTTCCATACCTGGACCAAACATGCGCGGCTCAATGCTATCGCACAACCGGAACAGTTTGTGGAAATCAGTGAAACCCTGGGCGCAGCCAAAGGGATCAGCAGCGGCGATAAAGTGAGAGTCAGCAGTAAACGCGGCTTTATCCGTGCGGTTGCTGTGGTCACGCCGCGTCTGCAGGCACTGATGGTGGACGGTAAGCCGGTCGAAACTGTCGGGATCCCTATCCACTGGGGTTTTGAGGGTGCCGCCCAAAAAGGCTTTATCACCAACACACTGACGCCGGGAGTCGGTGACGCCAACTCGCAAACGCCTGAATTCAAAGCGTTCTTAGTCAACATCGAGAAGGCGTAAGGAGGAATTATGTCCATGCAATCTCAAGACATTATCAAACGTTCTGCGACCAACAGCATAACGCCGCCTCCTCAGGCCCGTGACGACAAGTTTGAAGTCGCCAAGCTGATCGATGTGTCCACCTGTATCGGCTGTAAAGCCTGTCAGGTCGCCTGTTCCGAATGGAATGACATCCGTGATGAGGTCGGGTTCTGTACCGGGGTTTATGATAACCCGACTGATCTCAGCGCCAAATCCTGGACTGTCATGCGGTTCAGCGAGACCAAAGAGAACGGCAAACTGGAGTGGCTGATCCGCAAGGACGGCTGCATGCACTGTTCGGATCCGGGCTGCCTGAAAGCCTGTCCGTCTGCCGGTGCGATTATTCAGTATGCCAACGGTATCGTTGATTTCCAGTCAGAACACTGCATCGGCTGCGGCTACTGTATTGCGGGTTGCCCGTTCAATATTCCGCGTCTGAATCCGAAAGATAACCGGGTGTACAAATGCACACTCTGTGTTGACCGGGTCAGCGTGGGCCAGGAGCCTGCCTGTGTGAAAACCTGTCCGACCGGTGCTATCCATTTCGGCACCAAAAAAGACATGCTGGAAGTGGCGGACGAGCGCGTACAGAAGCTGAAAAAACGCGGCTTTGCCAATGCCGGAGTCTACAATCCGGACGGTGTCGGCGGCACACACGTGATGTATGTGCTGCAGCACGCGGATAATCCGGAGCTCTATCACGGGCTGCCGAAAGATCCGCAGATTGATACACCGATTGATCTCTGGAAAGGGGTACTGAAACCGCTGTCAGCTATCGGGTTCATCGCTACCTTTGCCGGACTGGTATTCCACTATGTGGGGATCGGCCCGAACAAAGAGACGGACGATGAGGAAGAGGAGGAAACTCACCATGAGTAAGAAAAGCAAAATGATCGTCCGCACGAAGTTTATTGATCGTGCCTGTCACTGGACAGTGGTGATCTGCTTTTTCCTGGTCTCCTTATCCGGTATTGCGCTGTTCTTCCCGACACTGCAATGGCTGACGGAAACTTTCGGGACGCCGGCAATGGGGCGTATTCTGCACCCGTTCTTTGGTGTGCTGATTTTCGTCGTGCTGATGTTTATGTTTTTCCGCTTCGTTAAGCACAACATCCCGGAAAGAGAAGATCTGCCGTGGATTAAAAACATTATCGAAGTGCTGAAAGGTAATGAGCATCATGTGGCGCGTGTCGGTAAATACAACGCCGGACAGAAAATGATGTTCTGGAGCATTATGAGCATGATCTTCGTCCTGCTTGCCACCGGGATCATCATCTGGCGTCCGTACTTTGCACACTACTTCCCGATGTGGATGATCCGCTGGAGTCTGCTGATCCACGCAACGGCGGCTATCGTCCTGATCCACGCCATCCTGATCCATATGTATATGGCCTTCTGGGTGAAAGGATCGATCAAAGGTATGGTGGAAGGTAAAGTCAGCCGCCGCTGGGCGAAGAAACATCACCCGCGCTGGTATGAAGAAGTGGAAGCCGAAGAAGCTGCTGAGGAAACGAAGCAGAAGAAGTAATTTTCTCCGGCTTTTAACTGTGAACTGCGCCGCAAACGTTCAATGCAACGAATGCGGCGCAGTTTTTTTATGGTTTAATTTTTGTCCGGGATGGTGACGGGGTTTGCTGGTTGAGAATAATTATTGGTCTGGTGAAGTCTGTACCAGCGTTAAGGAGATGCTATGGGTATTGAATTTCACATAACGAGAGCTGAATTTTGGGCAGAAAATGAGGATGCGCAAATAACCGCTGATGAATGGCTTAACTACATTAATAACGATAATGAATTAAGAAGATGCATCATCAATGGTGATTACCACGCCTTGTGGTCAGGTCACCCGTTGTACGACGATTCATGGCTTGACTGGAGCGAAGGTAATATTTATACCAAATGGCCAGATACATACCTGTACAGAAAGATGTTGCAGATTGCAAAGCACCTTAATGCCCGGGTGATGGATGATGAAGGTACGATTTACAGCGACGAATCACAGTGGGAGTATGATCCGTCAACTTACGCTTAACGTCCGCTGTTGGCTCGCAGAGGACAGGCTGGGTGGTTCTTAGGTCTGTTATGAGTGAATTGCAGACCTTAAAACGGAGTCTATTTTCCAAAGATATCATTCAATAATCTTGCTGATACTATCTTTTAGCCATCCTTCAACCTCTTTTTGTATATGTTGAGCTGCTGCGTTAGCTGAATCTGTTGAATTAATATTAACTTTTATATTTCTCCACTTATTACATTGCGGTCTGAAATACTCATCCCAACTCTGCCTTTTTAGAAATTCATAAGAAAAGCTTATCATTACATCTTTGTTTGAATAAAATGGAACCACATAAAGGCATATAGGATCAACTATTTCAAATAAAGGCTCAAAGGATACATGCAGAATTCTATCATCCATGTAATGACTGTACGCAAAACCATCTACAAACGTTCTCTTTTTAATTACTTTTTCTAATTTATATTCTTTCCCATCATCAAGTCCACCTAACATCCCAAAACGATCTAAATCTGAAAGATAACCCGATATTCCTCTCGGCTTTTTAGGCAATTGCTTGTATTCTTCAACCTCATAATCTTCTGTATCAAAAGTTGCAACAGCGTAATAGTTCTTTTCTTTATTACTTTCAAGCCACTCCCCCAACTTAGTGTTGTTTGGAACATCGTAACTTGAAACTGAGTTATCAATTTTAATTGTATATAATTTTTTTATATCTTGATTCCAAGATGATAATTTTGAATTAAATTCTTTAACAAAATTTCGTAAACTTCCCTCATCGAAACAAATTTCTTTTGATTTTATTGATACTAAATCGTAAACATTAGTACTGGGTTGTTTATCTTCTTCTAATGGTAGCGAAGGCTTACTATCATTATTTTCTTTTGTTTCATCATCTAATTTGATACCAAAGGCTTTATAAATTAATTGATGTGTATCATTTGAAACTAAACCAAATTTTTCTAAGTTAGTTGATTGAGTAACAAAAATAGGTGAAGAACTTCCTGAGTTTGCAAAATCATCAGCTACTGCATCCATAATTTCTCTATATCGAATTTCTCCATTTCTATCTAGCAACGAAGTCAGGATACTTTCTGTAAATTGACTAAATTCTGTCCCAGCATATGATACCTCATCATCTCTGGAAGAAAACCAGAAATAAATATCATTCAGGCCATGCTCTTTTGCTGATTTCTTTAGGTTATTTTCTGTGTTAAATTCACTCTTTATGTACTGAGTCCCACTAAAGCAAGCATCAACAATCTTTACGCATAGCTTTGGAGATATGGATTTCATCCATTCATCTAGTTCTGAATTTCGTAGACCTGTTGTTTCTCTTCTTTTTTTGTCAAAATCAGAAGGTAAATAGAAAAAATCATCTTCAAATCTTTCGCCATGTCCACTAAAATAAAATATAAACTCAGAAATTTCTTTTTCTTTATATTTTTCGATAAAGTCAGCAATATTTCTTTTTATTAATGTTCCAGGGTCATCATTATTTAGGTAAAGGATTTCTTCAAAATCCTTTACGCTTTCTAAAACATCTTTAAACAGCTCCGCATCATTTTTGCAAGCTGTAAGATTGTCGTAAATATCGCTTTTATAATTTTCAACACCAATTACAATACCAATATTCATCAGCGTCCCTCGTTCGCTATCATCCTAACTTTTAGACTATTTTTAACTAAGCCTAAGTTACCCACATTTATCGTAATGTCTATGATGCAATTTTCCCATGCATACTTCAAAGGTATTTTTCCATTTTAATAATTTGAGCTCTCTGCCAAAGTTCAACATAGCTCGATGTTACCAACGTCTACTCTTGGCACATTTCAGTCGTATACACTGGCTTTATTCTGATTCACCCGTTTCGTGACGAATTAACTGTTCACTATCAGGCATTATCAGCATCTGATGTGTTTTCTTACTGTTTTTCTCGTCCGATGCTATGGGTCACTTCATGACCGGCCAGTACTATTTCTTTTCAAATTCAGGTGATTCCATACATTCATCCGGCAACTCATTAAGCCATACATCGTCTTCAGAATGCCAGGTTACAGCCTAACGCCGCTATCCGGATATCTTGTTTCATCAATGGATTAGACTTCATTATGTCAGCGTCCATCAGCTATAAGATAAACGGTATTATTTTCCCGCTTAGCGACCGCAATCACTAACAGAACAACACAGTCATCAATAACTTCATAAATCAGACGATAACCGGACGCTTTGAGTTTAATTTTATAACGATTATTGCATCCGCTCAGTCGTGCTGACGGGACATACGGATTTTCCAGACGTTCTGCCAGTTTTTTCTTAAACTGCATCTGAACAGGATGACCAAGCTTATGCCATTCCTTCAGTGCTTTCTTTTCAAATGCAAGTTTATAGGTCATCCAGAGATACACTCACGATCTCAGGTGATTTCATGCGTTCATCCGCCAACTGATTAAGCAAAGCATCTTCTGCCAGTTCCACATACCAGGCAAATAACTCTGGCGGAACACAATAAAACGCAGGTTCATTACGATTAAGAATGGCAACCGGATTACCTTCACCTTCCTGTACCGTTCCCATCGGATTACGTTTTAAATCAGTAATACTTGCAGCCGTATTACTGAGTATCTGATACGTCATTTTACGCCTCCGCACTGTTATCCTCCGGACATGTATAGCACTTAAAAAGATGCGTTTAAAGATGCCATCTAATGATTTTATAACTCATTATTTGGTCATTACTCAAACATACCACAAAAAACAAAACCCGCCAAAAGGCGGGTTTTCAGTGCTTCTTACAGAACAGGGGATTACTGTTCAAACATCTCTTTCAGCCATCCTGGGGCTTCTTCGCCCTGCTGCTGAGCCGGTGCCTGCTGGCCGCACAGTGCCTGTGCGTCCGTTGTCCAGACCGGTAATGTCCGGGTGACACCCACGCCGTTGCAGACAAAATTGCCGTCCGCATTGACCGACATCTCCGCGATATCTTCCGGCGGTGTGAGGTTCAGTGCCAGCGGCGGCTGATTGTCCAGATAACGTCCGTAAAGCACCAGAGCGCCGGAGCCGCCGTACAGGCCGGACGGGCTGTTATCATCCAGCCCCATCCAGGAGACGGTGACTTCTTTGCCGTCGATACCGACAAACCAGCTGTCGCGCATCAGATTAGTAGTCCCGGTCTTACCGGCCAGATGGTATTTACCGAATTTCGATCCCAGACGGCGGGCCGCGGTACCGCGTTCCACCACCTGCTGCATGCCGTACAGCGTCATATAAGCCGCCTGCGGAGCCACCGCGCGCTGTGCCTGCGGGAAGCTCTGATAAATCACCGTGCCGTCTTCCGCAATCACCGAGCGCAGTGCGGACAGTGTCGCGCGGTTACCGCCGCTGCCGATGGTCTGGAACAGCTGAGAGACCTGCAATGGTGTCAGGTTTACCGCACCGAGCAGCATCGCCGGGACTTTCTGGATATTTTTCGCCGGCGCGCCGAGACGAACAAAGGTATCAGCTACCGCATCCAGGCCGACCGCCATACCGAGGTTAACCGTCGGCACGTTGATAGAGCGCGCCAGCGCATCCACCAGCATCACACGACCGCTGAAGGTTTTGCTGTCGTTACGCGGTGACCAGGTACCGCCGCCGCCCGGGACATTAATGGTCAGCGGCTGATCGTCCAGCCAGGTATTCAGGCGATAAGTGTCCGGAATACCGAGCGCGGTAAGGTACGTCATCGGTTTTGCCAGCGAGCCGATAGAGCGCTCCGCCGCCATAGCACGGTTAAACCCGGCAAACTGCGGCTGGGAGCCGCCGACCATCGCACGGACTTCCCCGCTGATGCGGTCAACCACCACCATCGCCCCTTCCAGCTCCGGTTTTTTACGTTCCGCACGGATGGCTTTCACGCCTTCCTCAACGGCATTTTCAGCCGCATCCTGTGAGACCGGATCCAGTGTGGTGAAGATTTTCACGCCGGACAGATCATCCACTTTATCACCGAGCTTCTCGCGCAGTTCCTGGCGGACCAGCTGCATAAATGCAGGCTGCGGGGTGATTACGCCGCTTTTCTCTTTCACTCCCAGCGGACGTGCACTCAGGACATCATACATTTCCTGATCGATCACACCGCCCTGGGTTTGCAGGAGTTTCAGCACCACGTTACGGCGCTCAAGGGCATTTTTCGGGTTACGCCACGGGTTATAGACCGACGCACCTTTTACCATCCCCACCAGCAGTGCCACCTGGTCGAGGCTCAGTTCATCCACCGGACGGCCGAAGTAGTAGAGGCTCGCCAGCGGGAAGCCGCGGATTTGCTCATCCCCGCTCTGCCCCAGATACACTTCGTTGAGATACAGTTCCAGAATACGGTCTTTGTCGTAGCGGTAATCCATAATGAGCGCCATATAGGCTTCATTGGCTTTACGCACCAGTGTCCGTTCATTGGATAAGAACAGGTTTTTCACCAATTGCTGTGTCAGGGTACTGCCGCCCTGAACCGCACGTCCCGCCGTCAGGTTTGCCAGAAGGGCACGCCCGATGGAGGTGATGCTGATACCGTCATGCTCATAGAAATTGCGGTCTTCCGTCACCAGCAGGGCTTTGACCAGCTCATCCGGGAAGCCGCTGCGGGCCAGGAACAGGCGCTGCTCACCATTTGCGGATTGCAGCATAGTGATCAGTTTCGGATCGAGGCGGAAGAAACCGAATTCACGGCCGTTATCCACGTTTTCAATTTTTTCCAGTCCGCTGCTGCCGAAAGTCAGCCGGGCGTTAATCTGCCCTTCTTTACTGTCCGGGAAATCAAACGGGCGGCGCAGCATCTGAATAGTATTACCGGTCACGGAAAATTCACCGGCGCGGGTGATTTTGGTGACTTTGCGGTACTGCATACCTTCAAGCAGTTTCACCATCTCATTCAGGCTGTAATCCATACCCGGTTCGAGGTTTACAGTGCGTCCGTAAACCGCCGCAGGCAGATCCCAGACTTTACCGTCCAGGCGGTCACTGATTTTTCCGGCCAGATAAACGCCGTAGATCCCCAGCAGGATAGCCATCACAATGCCGAGTTTGACCAGGAACCAGAACCAGCGCCAGCGCCGTTTGGGCGGCTTGTTTTTGCGCCCTTTTTTACTCATGCGCGGACTATCCTCTTCATCGTCATAATCATCATCATCCGGTTCGTCATCACCGAATTCATCATCGTATTCAATATCATCGTCATAATCCTCATCCCGGCGGCGACGGCGGTCTGAGCGCCCTCTTTTTTTACCGGCAGAAGCCTTGCTGCCCCTGCGGCCGGTGGGTTCACGATCAAAATCAGACATGGTCTCTCCCGTCAGTCTGTCTGCCGCACAATCATGTGCCGGGCGGGACAGGCGGTTATTTCATCAGTTGCTATTGTCGCCGATTCCGGCAACAGACACAGTAAAAATCCGTTAAACAAAGACTATCTTTGCATTTACATAAACTTTTTTACACGCTTTGTCGGCAGTGCATTTGCCGGATCGTCCGGCCAGAAATGTTTGGGATAACGCCCTTTCATCTCTTTCTGCACCTCCCGGTAGCTCCCGCCCCAGAAGGCTTTCAGGTCGGCGGTCACCTGTATCGGGCGGTGTGCGGGGGATAACAGACTGACCGTCACCGGCAGCCGTCCCTGCGCCACCACCGGCGTTTCACGCACACCATACATCTCCTGAATGCGGACTGCCATCACCGGCGGTTTATCCGCCGCATATTCTACAGGGATCCGGGTGCCGGTGGGTACTTCAAAATGACGCGGGAATTGTGCATCAAGCCATTGCTGCTGCGACCAGTCCATCCGCTGACGCAGCGCGCCGTATAAATCCAGCTTTGCCAACTGCTGCTGATTGCGCACACCGGTCAGATACGGCGACAACCAGGATCCCAGCCCGGCGAGCAGTGTATCATTATCCGCCGACGGCAGCGGCTGTTCCGGAAACAGATCATTTGCCAGCTGCTGGCGGATAAGTAACTGCTTACAGGCTTCATTGAATGGCAGAACAGAGAGACCCTGTTCGCGGATCCAACTGAGCAGCGCATCGCGGACAACCTCATCAGACGGTGCCGCCAGCGGTTTCCGCTCAATAATCAGCTGCCCGCAGGTGACCGCCTGCCACGCCTGCCAGCTGCCTTTGTTTTCATCACGGGTCAGGCGGTTTTCTGTTTTCAGCAGGTGCGGTGCTATTTCTGTCAGTTGTGATAACTCAAACGGCACCGCTTTCAGGATCCGTGCATTGGCCTGCTGATCATTTTGCAGGATCAGCGGGGCGATAAGTCCGGGCTCATTACCCAGCGGACTACTTTCATCCGTAACCGCGCCGGTGCCGTTTGCCAGCAGAAACGCACCGGAGCGCCCGCGATTACCGGCGATTCTGTCCGGAAAGCCCTGTAATAAGGTGCGGCACAGCCAGCCGCTGTCCGGATCATGAGACAGTTTTCTGACCGGCAGACCGGCGGCCTGCAACAGCTGGTGCGCCCGCTTATTCCACCGGGCGGACGGATGTGTCAGATCATGCAGCAGATTGCCGTTACCCTCACGGGAAGGCTCTTCCAGCGCGGCAATCAACCGGGCGGCATAGTATATCTGCGCCGGTTCTTCATTAAGGGTATAAAGCCACAACGCAGAGAGGCGCGGCTCTGTCCCGGAAGCGGCCATTGCCTCACCTTTGGCAGTCAGTCCGCCGTCAGGCAGAAGACAGCCCATTTCTGTCAGTAGTTTTTTCGCCACCTGTACCGCCACGGCAGGCGGGGTATCAAGCCAGGCAAGCTGTGAGACCTCACGGCAGCCCCACTGCGCCAGGTTCAGCACCAGCCCGGCGAGATCACTGTGACAGATTTCAGGCTCACTGTGAGCCGCAGCGCGTTCGGCTTCCGCCTGTCCGCACAGATGCAGACAGATCCCCGGCGCCAGACGTCCGGCGCGACCGGCACGCTGTGTCATCGATGAACGGCTGATGCGGCTGCGCACCAGCCTGGTCAGTCCGCTGCGCGGATCAAACTGTGCGGTTTTCTCCAGGCAGCTGTCCGCCACCAGTGTCACACCTTCAATCGTCAGACTGGTTTCGGCAATATTGGTCGCCAGCACGATTTTGCGCATACCGGGCGGCGGCGGTTCAATCGCCTGCTGCTGTTCTTTCAGGGAAAGTGCGCCGTACAGCGGGCAGATAAGGGTATCCGCATCCGTTTTACCGGTCAGTTGTTCCTGTAACCGGCAGATTTCCGCCTGTCCCGGCAGAAACACCAGCACAGAACCTTCCTCCTGCTGATACAGCTGTAACACCGCCCGGGTTACCTCACTGATAAAAGGCTGATGCGCACTGAGCGGCTGATACCGCCTCTCCACCGGGAAAGTGCGCCCCTCCGCCGTGATCACCTCCGCCTGCGGCAGCAGGGACAGTAGTTGTTCATTATCTAAGGTCGCGGACATCACCAGCAGACGCAAATCATCACGCAGTGAGGACTGGACATCCAGCAACAGCGCAAGGGCGAGATCGGCCTGTAAATTCCGTTCGTGGAATTCATCCAGAATAATGATGCTTACTTCGGATAATTCCGGATCCTGCTGTAACATTCTGACCAGAATTCCCTCTGTAACAACCTCAAACCGGGTAGCTGCACTGACCCGGGTTTCACCGCGCATCCGGTAACCCACGGTTTCCCCCGGACGCTCCCCGAGCTGCGATGCCAGCCGGTGCGCCACGCTGCGGGCCGCGATACGGCGGGGCTCCAGCATGATAATCCGTCCGGTGACAGAAGTGTCTTTCAGCATCAGCAACGGCAGAATAGTGGATTTCCCGCTGCCGGTCGGAGCCTGTAACAACACCTGCGGGGCACTTTTCAGTGCCGTACTGAGTGCCGGATAAATGTTACAAACGGGGGAATATGTCACAAAAACCTCATCATTATCTGCTTAACTTTCGACGCGCAACATTGTAGCATTGCCGCCCCCTGAAAAGTGCAGTCACATTGACAGGAGTTACGATGGAATTTCATCCCCCGTTACAGGCGGGCACACTGGTGCAGCGTTACAAACGTTTTCTGGCGGATATTATCACGCAGGACGGGCGCACCATCACCATTCATTGTGCCAATACCGGTGCGATGACAGGCTGTGCCACACCGGGTGATACCGTCTGGTATTCCGAATCCGCCAATGCAAAGCGCAAGTACCCGCACAGCTGGGAACTGACGCAGACACAGGCAGGGCATCTGATTTGTGTGAATACCATGCAGGCGAACCGGGTGGTGGCAGAAGCCATTGCACAGAACCGGATACCGGAACTTGCCGGGTATCAGACGCTGGCACAGGAAGTAAGATACGGCAGTGAAAGCAGCCGGGTTGATTTTTTACTGACCGATCCGCAGAAAAAGCCCTGCTATGTCGAGGTGAAATCCGTCACGCTGCTGGAAAACGGACACGGTTATTTTCCCGACACCGTAACTTTACGTGGACAAAAACACTTGCGTGAGTTACAAGCAATTGCTGAAGCGGGAAATCGTGCTGTTCTGTTTTTTGCTGTACTGCATTCAGGGATTGAGGCCGTATCGGACGCAGCACACATTGATAAAAAATATTCATCACTTTTGCAGCAGGCATCACAGTCCGGAACTGAAGTAATTTGTTACAGAATGCGGATGACACCGGACGGCATCACTGCCGGAGAAAAGATACCCTTTGCATTCATGGGGTGAATATCAATTTTTTTAATAATAAATAGGATGTTTTGTGAGTTGCGGGGTGAATAAACACGCTGTTCTTCACACCTTACAAAACTAATGAAAGCAAGGGTTGCATTATCCATAATCATCTGCTATCTATAGCGGCCTATTTTTCCCCTCTAAGGGATATTGTCAGACATGCGTGTGTAGGAGAAGCATTATGCAAGAAGGGCAAAAACGTAAAACCTCGTCCCTGAGCATTCTTGCCATTGCCGGCGTGGAGCCGTATCACGAGAAGGCAGGCGAAGAATACATGAACGAAGCCCAGTTGGCCCATTTCAAGCTGATACTTGAAGCATGGCGCAACCAACTCAGGGATGAAGTAAACCGCACTGTCACGCACATGCAGGATGAAGCAGCTAACTTCCCGGACCCGGTTGACCGTGCCGCTCAGGAAGAAGAATTCAGCCTGGAACTGCGCAACCGTGACCGCGAACGCAAACTGATCAAAAAGATCGAAAAAACCCTCAAAAAGGTTGAGGACGACGATTTTGGTTTTTGTGAGTCCTGCGGGGTTGAAATCGGTATCCGCCGTTTAGAGGCGCGTCCGACCGCAGATTTATGTATCGACTGTAAGACGCTGGCTGAAATCCGCGAAAAGCAGATGGCGGGCTGACAGATTTACCACAGACGGCGCTTTGACAGCGCCGTCCGTTTTTATGCCACTACAGATGACGGAATATTCTGCCGGCTCAGCGCCCGGTTATACCGGCCGCTTCGCACCCTCACCTTCCGGTGCACTTCATTTCGGCTCTCTGGTGACCGCACTGGGGAGTTATCTTCAGGCCCGTCACCTCGGCGGACGCTGGCTTCTCCGTATTGATGATATCGACCCGCCCCGTGAAGTCCCGGGTGCTGCGGATGCCATTCTGCGTATTCTTGACCATTACGGCCTGCACTGGGACGGCGGTGTGCTGTATCAGTCGCGCCGCCATGATGCTTACCGTGACGTGATTGCACAGCTGAAAGCCACCGGGCTGTGTTATTACTGCACCTGCACACGGCATGATGTCCATGACAGCGGCGGCCATTACCCCGGCACCTGCCGTCAGCGCGGACTGCCGCCGGATAACGCCGCACTGCGGCTTATCAGGACGCATCCGGTGTACCATTTTACCGATGGCCTGCGGGGCGATGTGTTTACGGATAACGCCACGGCAGAGGAAGATATCATTATCTTCCGCAAAGATAAGCTGTTTGCCTATAACCTGGTGGTGGTGCTCGATGATGATTATCAGGGTGTGACAGAGGTGGTCAGAGGCGCGGATTTACTGTATCCCACCTCACATCAGCTCTCATTATACCGCCAGCTCAGGCTGCCGGAGCCGCATTATCTGCATTTGCCGTTGATGCTGGGCCCGGCGGCGCGTAAACTCTCCAAGCAAAATCATGCCACCCCGGTGCCGCTCAGTGATCCGCGCCCGCTGTTATGGCAGGCGTTGCAGGTGCTCCGGCAGCCGCTGCCGGAAACGGATCCGCTGTCGCTTTCCCTGACTGAACTGCTGGCATACAGTGTGCGGAACTGGGATATTGCTGCCGTACCACGTGATGATGTGGTGACGGACAGGGAATAATTCCGCAATATCCGGGCTAAGGCATTCTCAAAAAACCAAGTGTACGATATTATTAGTCGCTTATTTTTTAGATCATTTAATTGTTATACAGAGGTGTACCATTTTAAACCGAGTCGCAAAGTTCTGTCGCAGTCTGATTTCCCGCGAGAATAAGGCAGATTGCACAGAGGCTGCCAGTGAAAGGCCGGCCCCGAATGCTGACCATACGCCGCAGAATCCGTCACCCCGTGAGGCTTCCCCCGCGCGTCCTGCCGCTAAACGCAAAAAACCGGCAAAAAATATGGATAACAGCGGGACAGTCAGCGCAACGGTAATTCCCCGCAACAGTCACTCTATTTCCCGTCAGGACATCAGCGAGAATGCGCTGAAGGTTCTGTACCGCCTGAATAAATCAGGTTTTGACGCCTATCTGGTCGGCGGCGGTGTCCGTGATCTGCTGCTGGAGCGCAAACCCAAAGATTTCGATATCGCGACCAATGCCACGCCGGACGAAGTAAGAAAACTGTTCCGCAACTGCCGTCTGGTCGGCCGCCGTTTCCGTCTGGCTCACATTATGTTCGGCCCGGACATTATCGAAGTCGCGACCTTCCGTGGTCCGCATGACAATAACGAACCGGCTGATGACGGCAAAGCCCGCTCTCAGCAGGGCAAAAACGGCATGCTGCTGCGCGATAATATTTTCGGTACCATTGAAGAAGATGCCGTCCGTCGCGATTTCACCATTAACAGCCTTTATTACAGCGTGGCTGATTTTACCGTCCGTGATTACGTCGGCGGGCTGGCGGATTTACAGCAGCGCATTATCCGTCTGATCGGCGATCCGGAAACCCGTTACCGCGAAGACCCGGTGCGTATGCTGCGCGCCATCCGGTTTGCCGCAAAACTGGATATGACCATCGAACCGGAGACCGCCGCGCCTATCCGCACGCTGAGCACACTGCTGCGTGATATCCCGCCTGCGCGTCTGTTCGAGGAAGTTCTCAAGTTATTACAGGCCGGTGACGGACACCGTACGTTTGAATTATTACGTGAATACGATCTGCTGGATATGCTGTTCCCGCTGGTTGCCGGGCCGCTGAAAGAGAACCCGGACACCCCGCTGTCCCGTATCGTGGATCAGGTACTGAAAAATACCGACTACCGTATTCATAACGATCAGCGCGTCAATCCGGCCTTCCTGTTTGCCGTGATGCTGTGGTATCCGCTGTGCGAACATGCGGAAAAACTGACCCAGGAGAGCGGGCTCGCCTATTACGAAGCCTTTGCGATTGCCATTAATGACATCCTGGATGAACAGTGCCGCGCGATTGCTATTCCGAAACGCCTGACCACCACCATGCGTGATATCTGGCAGTTACAGTTACGTCTGCCGCGCCGTCAGGGCAAACGCGCGATCCGTCTGATGGAAAATCAGAAATTCCGCGCTGCCTTTGATCTGCTCGAACTGCGTGCGAATGTGGAAGGCCGTCATGAACTGCAGGAACTGGCTCACTGGTGGGCAGATTTCCAGCAGGCGAATGCCCCGCAGCAGCGCTCTATGGTAACAGAATTGGGCAGTGATCCGGTCAAACGCCGTCCGCGCCCGCGCCGCCGCCATCCGCGTGCCCGTCAGGGTAACGGAAACAGTGAATCATGATTCCGGTCTATATTGCGATCGGCAGTAATCTTGCCGACCCGCTGGATCAGGTCAACCGGGCGATTGCCGCGCTGGGAGCTGTCCCGCAAAGCCGCCTGGTGCGCCACTCCGCTTTTTACCGCACCGCGCCGATGGGACCTGCCGGACAGCCTGATTATCTTAATGCGGCTGTTCTGCTGGAAACTGACCTGACACCGCACCAGCTGCTCGATGCCACCCAGGCTATCGAACTGGCGCACGGACGTGTCCGCAAGGATGAGCGCTGGGGTCCCCGCACGTTAGACTTAGATATCATGCTGTTTGGTGATATGGTCATCAGTGATGCGCGGCTGACCGTGCCGCATTACGGCCTGAAAGTGCGTGAATTTATGCTGTACCCGCTGGCTGAAATCGCCCCCGGGCTGATTCTGCCGGACGGCGAACCACTTGCGGCGGTTGTTGCCCGCACCCCGGAAAACGGGCTTGGCCTCTGGTCATCATCAGAGCCGGTACGCTGAACTTTCTGCTCAACAGACAGACAAGGAGACACTGATGCGGATTATTGAAACTGCGCTGATCCTGCGCAAAGAGATTGCCCGTCTGCGGACTGACGGCAAACGTGTTGCGTTTATCCCGACAATGGGAAACCTGCATGACGGCCACCTGGCACTGATAAAAGAAGCCCGTAACCAGGCGGATGTTGTCGTGGTGTCTGTCTTTGTGAATCCGCTCCAGTTCCCCCGCGAAGATGATTTGCAGCGCTACCCGCGCACTCTCCAGGCAGACTGCGAAAAACTGAGCAAAGCGCAGGTGGATCTGGTGTATGCCCCGGCGGTCAGTGATGTCTATCCGCACGGTTTGGCTCACCAGACTCAGGTGATGGTACCGCCGCTGCTCAGTCAGTGTGATGAGCCGCATCAGCGCACCCGTCTGCGCGGTATCGCCACCGTGATGTGCAAGCTGTTCAATCTGGTGCAGCCGGATATCGTTTTCTTCGGCACCAATGACCATCCGCGTTTCCTGACTATCCGCCGTCTGATCCGTGACCTGAATTATGATATCGCACTGGCCACCATTCCGACCGTCCGGGAAAAAACCGGGCTGGCACTCAGCTCCTGCAATACCCTGCTGAATAAAGAGGAAAAAGAGGCGGCACCACGTCTGTATCAGGTTATGCAGACCCTCGCGGATATGATCCGTGAACGCCCGAGTGCTATTGCCGAAAGTCTGGATAATGCCCGTGACGATTTAAGCCGTGCCGGATTCCGCGATATCAGCCTGGAAATCTGTGATGCTGATGACCTGGAAGCGGTGCGCGTCAACAGCGAAAAAGCCGTGATTCTGGCCTCCGCCTGGCTGGGAAATATCCGCCTGATCGACTGCCTGCATGTCAACATGCCGAACCCGGCGGTCAGTGAGACGGCCTCTCCGTCACTGTAAAATAGTCCTCAATCTGCCTGAAAAGCCCGGCTTCCGGCGTGCTGCTGTAATGACGCAGCCGGAACCAGGCCAGAAGCCCGTCATAGCGGGCTTTTGTCAGCTCCTGCTCCGCCTGATAATACTGGTCACGGGCATGTGCCACCTCCGGCTGACTGTTCTGCCCCGCCGCATACCCTTTTTCCGCCGCTGTTACCTGTAACTGCGCAGCCGCAGCGGCCTGCTCCAGCGCCGCCAGCTGTATACTACTGTGGCGGAACACCTGATACTGACGTGCCAGGTCACGCCGGAGTGTCTGTACCAGTGCATCCTGTTCAAACTGCGCCTGCTGAATCTGAGCAGACACCTTGCGCATCCCCGCCAGATCTTTTCCGCCGCTGAACAGCGGAACTGAAAGATGGATCCCGGCACTGAGATTACGGTAACGCTGACCGACAGTATCATTGCTGTCCGATCGGGTATCTGACCAGGCAGCAAAGAGCTGTGCCGACGGCATAAACGCCCCGCGCTGTACCTCTGCCGCCGCTTTTGCCAGTGAGGTTTCCTGTTGTACCGCTTTGATTTCCGGATGCACTGCCTGCATCTGCTGTTCCTGAGCCGCATAATCACCGTCATTCAGGTGCGGTAACCGGAAATCCCCCGCTTTCAGTGCCGGAAGATCCTGCATCCGCAGCTGCGGCAGACCGGTAAGATCAGACAATATCAGCAGCGCATTCAGGCTTTCCGCTTCTGTTTCCGCGAGCTGCGCCTGACGCTGCCGCAGACGGGCACGGGCGGATTCAACCTCTGTCACAGTGCCCTCCCCGAGCTGCAAAAGGCGCTGTGCAGCCCCCAGCTGAGCAGTATTCAGTGCCAGCCGGAGCCGGTCTGTTTTCTGTAGTTCCAGAGCACAAGCCAGGTTCAGATACGCAGAGACCAGCCGGTTGATAAGCTCTGCCTGTTGTATCTGCAAGCGGCTCTCTGCGGCAGTACCGCGTATCTGTGCTGCCCGGTACTGATGGTATGCTGTGTAATCAAACAGCGGCTGTGTCACCACCAGGTTGAGGGAATGGCTGCTGTAATGCCGCTGAGAGGTCACCGGTGCCCGCTGTGTCAGCCGGTTATACGGCGTGTTCTGATAACTCAGCCCGACGGACGGCAGCAGGTGCGATTTCCCGGCGGCAACCTCCGCCTGTTCCGCCTCATAAGCCTTTCCCGCAGCACGGAATGACAGATCATTGTTCAGCGCGGACTGACCGAGTTCAGATAACGTCACCGCCTGCACACCGGCGGGCAACAGACACAACAATGCCGTAAAAAGGTATTTTGCAGAATGCATAGGGATCACTCCTCGGTCAGCGCGAAAAAGAGCCGGTCAGTTACAGGCTTAAACAGATAACTGAGCAGTGACCGTTCACCGGTGCGGATAAAAATCTCAGCAGGCATACCGGGTTTGATCACCTGAGCCGCCGCCATTTCCGGCACCGCGATCTGGATCTGATAGTAAGGTTCCCCGTTTGCCGGATTTATCAGACGATCGGCGGAGATCATTATCAGTTCGCCGCGCAGTTTTGGGGTCAGGTTCTGATTGAAGGTGGTAAACAGCAGATCCGCAGACTGACCGGGGGCGACTTTATCTATCCACTGCGGTGATAATTTGCCTTCAATAATCAGCGTCTGCTGTTCCGGCACCACCGACATCAGTTTTTCCCCGGCTCTCACCACACCGCCGGCGGTAAACACGGACACATCCATAACAGTACCGGTCACCGGCGCGGTGATAACATGCTGTTCCAGCCGATCGTTTTCGATAATCTGTTGTTTTTTCAGCTCACTGCGCTGAACTGACAGGCGCGATAACTCCTCGCGGATCCCGCTGTGAAAAGCTGCCCGCCGCTGTGTGATCTGCTCTGTCTGCGTGGCTTTTTCTTCCTCTGCACGGCTTATCTGTAACCGGGTGTCATCCGCCTGATTGCGCAGTGCCGCACTTTCCCGCCGGATCTCCTGATAGCGGTGGCGCGGCAGATACCCCTCATCCGCCAGCGATTTAAGATTTACCGCCTGTGCCGTCAGGCTGTCCGCCTGTTGCGCAGTGCTGCGGGCAATCTCCCGCAGAGTGATAAGCCGCTGCGTCAGGCCGTCAACCGTGATCTGACGTGCCTGAATCTCACTCTCCAGTTCAAGCCGCCGGTCTGTAAGCAGTGCATTCTGCGCCTGTAATTGTGCCCGGCCATACACGGGCGGCGCATAAAAGACATCATCCGCCGCCGGGGTAAATGCCGCTTCACCACGCAGCTCTGCCTCCAGCCGCCGCTGTATCAGCAGTGTGCTGTCGAGCTGCTCTGCCAGCGATACTGCCTGAGCCTGAGACTGCACCGGACGCAGCCGTACCAGCACCTGATCTTTTTCCGCCCGCTGGCCGTTTTGCACATAAATCTCAGAAATCACGCCATCCGCCGGAGACTGCACCTGCTTGATATTACCGGCAATCACAACCGTTCCTGATGCGGCAACGCCCTGATCAAGCGGTGCAAATCCCGCCCACAACAAAAAACCGGCAAGGCCCAAGACAACCCCATATTTCCCCGCGCGCTGATACCCGCCGGTATCGGTTTTTACCCCCGGCGCCGCAGACAACCATTTAGTGATCATTATTTTTACCCGCCTGATTATTAAGTGTTTCAATGACCTTCTCCGCCGGGCCAAAAAGCTGCATCCGTCCGCCTGTAAGCAGCAACAGCTTGTCCGTCACGGACAGCAGCGGTTTATGGTGAGTAATAAGCACAATGGTTTTTCCCTGTTTTTTCAGCGTATCCATGGCAGCTAACAGCGCACTGAGCCCGGCATCATCCAGCGCGGCATTGGGTTCATCCAGAATGATCAGTGCCGGTGAGCCGTACAGTGCCCGCGCCAGGGCGATCCGCTGCCGCTGACCGCCGGAAAGGCCGGTGCCGTCGGCCCCGGTCAGGGTTTCATAGCCCTGCGGCAGTTGCAGAATGAGCTCGTGCACCTGTGCCAGCTGTGCGGCGCGGATAATATTTTCCGGATCCACATCCGGGTCAAAACGGGCGATATTAGCAGCGATTGTGCCGGGAAAAAGCGCGATTTCCTGGGGAAGATAACCGATATATTTGCCGGACACCGCTTTGTCCTGCTGACAGAGATCTGCTCCGTCCAGCCGGACAGCCCCCCGTATTGCAGGCCACAACCCGGCGAGCAATTTTGCCAGCGCCGATTTCCCGGCACCTGACGGGCCGATAATTCCCAGCACTTCTCCCGGTGCGAGACTGAAATGCAGATTGTGCAACAGCGGCGTGTCACAGCCGGGATAACCCGCCTGCATAACTGAAACCGACAGATTCCCCTGCGGAACCGGCAATGCCAGTTTCTGCGGTGGTTGCGGGTGAGCCGCCAGCAACGCAGTAAGCCGCTGATACGCCAGTCTGCTCTCTTTAGCGCTTTTCCACACACCGGTGACCTGCTCAACCGGCGACAGCGCGCGTCCCAGCAGAATCGACCCGGCAATCATCATGCCCGGCGAGATGGTGTTATCCAGCGCCAGCCAGCCGCCCAGCCCCAGCATCAGGGATTGCAGGATCAGGCGGACGGTTTTGGTGATAGTCATGATTTTTGCTGAATAATCACTGGCCTGCGTCTGTTCCTTCAGGCTGTCGCAGTGCCGGTTCAGCCAGCGCTGACGCAGATACTGCTGCATTCCCATCGCCTCTGCGGGTTCAGTATGGGCAAAATGGCTGCCCTGCATGCCCTGTGCGGCGGCGGAAGAGCGGTTTGCGGCTGTCAGCGGCGGCCCGGAAAGCCGTTCATTGAGCAGCGCGAGCACGATCAGCACGACGGCGCCGCCACAGGCAAACAACCCGAGCCACGGATTAAACAGGGCGATCACCAGCAGATAAAGCGGAAACCAGGGCAGATCGAGAAAGGCAAAAATACCGTTACCGGTGATAAAACGGCGCAGGATCATCAGATCGGTCTGTGCCTGTAACGGCAGATGCCCCGGCGTACGGTGCAGTTTTGCCTGAAACGCCGCGTCATAAACACGGGTATTCAGCGCCAGATCGAACTGGTTACTCATGCGGATCACCAGCATATTGCGCAGATAATCGAGACCGCCGGTCAGTGCCAGTAATCCGGCCATTATCAGCGTCAGCATCAGCAGCGTCATTTCATTGCCGGAGGGCAGAACGCGGTCGTACACCTGCAGCATATACACAGACGGCACCAGCATCAGCAGATTAATCAGTCCGCTGAATAATGCCAGTGAGGTAAACAGGGACTTGCGGGCGGCAATAAATGCCGCAATATCATTTCTGGTTTTCCCGGAAAGCATATACAGGGACTCCGCCCGGCATGTCTGCCGGGATTGATAATATTGTTCACCAGGTAAAAAAGAGAGGTAATTACTCTTTCAGAAGACAGGCGCCATTTTCATGCCAGATTTCCGCCCGGTAGCGGCCCGGGGCTTCGGCAGAAAAAAAATAACGGGTGGTGCCGTCTGCGGTAAGAAACGCAATGCCGTCCGGCGCCGGACTCCAGGCCGTTATCTGCGGCTGTGCCGTGAAGTGCAGCTGAAATCCTTCAGTGGTTTTATCAGGAACCGCTATCAGTGTGACGGGCTGTGTCTGCCCGTCCTCCGTAAACTTCCAGTTGCCCTGAAGATCTTCTGCGGCGGGAATTTTCTGGCTGATTGCCGCACTCTGTCCGGATAACAGCAGTGAAAACAATAACAATGATGATTGACTGATATACATAATACCTTCCTGAATGCTGCGGACGCCGCACCGGCCGCGCCCGCCTGCTGTGTTAAACGATAAAGTCAGTGTGAACGTTCACCTGGCCGGTGATATCCACTCTGAAATCATAGTTGTAAGGATCTCCGCTGATATTAATCAGCAACTCTGTCAGGTTCAGCCCTTCATTGTACCGGAGCTCGGCCGCACCGGCCGCACCGGTAAATTCATCGGTGAAATAAATGAATTTTTCCCCGGCGCTGTTCTGATTCAGTCCCTGTAAATCAATACTGTCCAGACCGGTCGCAAAATCGCGGATATGATCAGGCCGGTCATACAGGGAATCTGTCACTGCCGAGAATACAAAGATATCGCTCCCGGTACCGCCCCAGAGCTGATCCTGCCCGGCACCACCGTACAGCACATCATCCCCGGCATTGCCTTTCAGAATATTGTCCGCATCATTGCCGATGATCACATCATTTCCGCGCCCGCCGAAGGCATTTTCAATCACCACACCGTGTGAAATTGACACATTGCCGGTCAGGCCACCGACATCTGAAAAATCGCCTTCACGCAGCGAAATTTTCTGATCCTGCTTATAACGGGAAAAATTCAGGGTGTCATTACCGCCGCCGTCCCAGACAGTAAAAATAAGTTTATCTGTGGCATTTTGGGCAGAGTAATAATCGCGCCCGGTATTGGAATCAAACCCATAAACAGTGTCATCAGTGCGGATGTTATAATTTGCACCGTACAGTTTTTGAATCGCCGTAATGTCATCCAGCAGCGGCGCGGAAGCGTAGTAGCCTTTGTGGTCCGCACCGGTGATTTTTTCACTCCAGTAACTCATTACACTGTACTGCCGGGTATCTTCGGCGTAATCCGCATCTTTATAAGAAGGACGTCCCTCACCGGCGTTATAGTTGCCCGGATGATTTAACCCGAGGGTATGACCGATTTCATGGGTAAATGTCAGGCGGCCATAGTTTCCGGTCACCGGTGTCACATTCAGCGCCCCGGGTTCTGAGCTGTACCAGGACTGGCCGGAGACATCAAAACCCCGCGAATCGGTCACCACATCACCCGAATAATCTTTGGTGTGCGGCAGCCAGGCATAGGCCTGAGTGTATTTATCATTGATATAACCAAAGGTGATATTGGTATAGATTTCCCCCCGGCCGGCATCCACTTCCTTAAAGGTAATATTTGCCACATCAGCCCATGACTGCAGTGATAAACGGGCCTGATCTTTCTGATAGTCATTAAAACCCTTCAGGCCGGTGTTTCCTGCGCCGTTATAATACATTCCCTCCCATGTCGGGAATGAATAGGTTACTTCCGCGGGCTGCCCGAGCACACCCGCGCCATTCCAGCCGGTATTGGCTCTGACAATCTGACTGCCCGCATCAAAGGCATCATATGAAATTTTATTATTAATCCAGCGTCCGTTACCCCGTCCCGGGCTGCTTAACACATCATCGATAAACGACCATCCGTCTTCCCTGTCGTATGTAGCGATACCCATAAAAATATCTCCGAATGTAATAATGAAACAGAATGAAATTTATCCTTAAACATCAGTACACAGCCGGTTTTTACCAGCCCGCACACGATAAACACATTAATTTAATTAATCTATGCAGCAGGAGATAAACGCATACTAATTCTGTGATTTAACTTTGGCAGTGGCGGGAACGGGAGAAGGTCTGTATTAATCGGAGATAAACCGAGGAAAAATAATTACATAGCGCAGGAAAATAATCAGGACAGATACAAAAAGCCCGGCAACCATGTGCCGGGCGGATGATCAGAAAGCAGGGTCAGGTTCTCAGACCGCGCCCTTTCTCAATCAGGCGCCAGGTGAGCAGATAAAACACCGCAATAAACAAGCTCAGTACCCCGAGGGTGGTGGTCAGAGAGACATCACTGATACCGAGGAAACCATAACGGAAGCCGCTGATCATATAGACAATCGGGTTCAGTTTGGACACCGCCTGCCAGAACGCCGGTAACAGCGTCAGGGAGTAAAACACCCCGCCCAGGTAGGTCAGCGGCGTCAGGACGAACGTCGGGATAATGCTGATATCATCAAAGCTTTTCGCAAACAGCGCGTTAAGCAGCCCCGCCAGCGAGAACAGAATCGAGGTCATCAGCAGCGTGGCAATGATCATAAACCAGGAGTGGATCTGTAACGGCACAAAGAACAGAGATACTAATGTGACCAGGATCCCGACCAGCACACCGCGCGCCACACCACCGCCGACAAACCCGGCGATAATGACATGGGTCGGCACCGGAGCCACCAGCAGTTCCTCGATACTTTTCTGGAATTTTGCCCCGAAAAAAGAAGAGGATACGTTGGCATAGGAGTTCGTAATCACTGACATCATAATCAGGCCCGGCACGATAAACTGCATGTAACCGACACCGCCCATTTCACCGATCCGGTTACCGATAAGATTACCGAAAATAATAAAATAGAGTGACATGGTGATCACCGGCGGGATCAGCGTCTGGATCCAAATCCGCATAAAACGGGTGATTTCTTTGCGCCAGATTGTTTTCAGCGCCACCCAGTACAGCGACATCATTTTGCAGCCTCCAAATCATGATTCACCAGATGCACAAATAATTCCTCCAGCCGGTTCGCTTTGTTGCGCATACTTAACACATCAATGCCCTGCGCATTCAGCTGGGCAAAAACACCGTTCAGCCCCTGTTCACGGCGGACATCCACCTCCAGCGTTGAGGTGTCAGTCAGCCGGAATGTATAACCCTCAAGCTGCGGCAGCGGGTTTTTCGAGCCCAGATCGAGGATAAAGGTTTCCGATTCCAGCTTACCGAGCAGCGCTTTCATACTGGTGTTTTCCACCAGTTCACCGTGCTGGATAATCCCGATATTGCGGCACAGCATTTCCGCTTCCTCGAGATAGTGCGTGGTGAGAATGATCGTGGTGCCCTGCGCATTCAGGGTTTTGAGGAATCCCCACATGGAGCGGCGCAGTTCGATATCCACCCCGGCGGTCGGTTCGTCGAGGATCAGCAGTTTCGGCTGATGCATCAGTGCGCGGGCAATCATCAGCCGGCGCTTCATCCCGCCGGACAGACGCATCGCGCGCTCATCACGTTTTTCCCACAAATCCAGCTGCGTTAAGTAGGTTTTCGCCCGCTCCTGCGCCAGTTTGTGCGGCACCCCGTAATAGCCCGCCTGCTGTAAGACAATCTGCAGTACGGTCTCAAACGGGTTGAAGTTAAACTCCTGCGGTACCAGGCCGAGCTGACGTTTGGCTAAAACCAGGTCGGTATCGATGTCATAACCGAACACGGAGACTTTGCCGCCGGTTTTGTTCACCAGTGAACTGATGATCCCGATGGTGGTGGATTTTCCCGCGCCGTTCGGACCCAGCAGGGCGTAGAAATCGCCGGCACTGACTTTCAGGTCAATTCCCCGTAAAGCCTGCACGCCTCCGGCATACTGCTTGGTTAATTGTGATATTTCCAGTGCATAGGTCATAACAGAAAAATACCTTTTTAATTTAGAAATTTGGGTGCAATATAAACCGAAATAATACCTGCGAACCGGAATCGGTTCTTGACAATTTGTCTTCTTTGCTGAAATTATTTAATAACAATTTATTAAAATTTAAATTTTTTATACAAAAGATTCTAGCTAAAGGATCTGCAACAGGCTATCCGTCATGATGAAAAAAATCGAAGAGCTGTTTGCCAATAACAAACAGTGGTCCGAATCTGTAAACGAAAAAGATCCGGAATTTTTCAAAGAGTTAGCACAGGCTCAAAAGCCGCGTTTTCTCTGGATCGGCTGCTCCGACAGCCGTGTTCCCGCTGAAAAACTGATCGAAGCAGCACCGGGCGATCTGTTTGTTCACCGTAATGTGGCAAACCTTGTCATCCATACCGACCTGAACTGCCTGTCCGTCATCCAGTATGCCGTGGATGTGCTCCAGGTTGAACATATTATCGTCTGCGGTCACTACAACTGCGGTGGTATTCAGGCCGCGATTGAGGGCACCGAACTGGGGCTTATCAACAACTGGTTACTGCATATCCGTGATATCTGGTATCAGCACAGCTCCCTGCTGGGCGAACTCGCACCACAGGACCGCATCAACCGTCTGTGTGAACTGAACGTGGTGGAACAGGTGTATAACCTGGGGCACTCCACCATTATGCAGGCAGCGTGGAAACGCGGCCAGCGTGTGATGATCCACGGCTGGATCTACGGGATTAACAACGGCCTGCTGCATGATCTGGATATCAGCTCTGACAGCCGCGAGAAAATGGAACTGGCTTACCGCCAGGCCGTGGCCAAACTCTCGAATATGCCGTCGTCCTGATCACGACAGAAACAAGCCCCGGATACCGGGGCTTGAGATTGCCGACAAAGCAGGATAAAACGTGGTTTTTCCTGCTTTGTGTTATCAGCCGAAAATCAATAGATTGATTTTCCTGGTTTATTTTTACAACCTCGGTCGTCGCCAACCCCTGCGGGTTTGTCAACGGCCTGAAGCCCCGGATACCGGGGCTTTATTTTTGCTCAGATAAACAGCGGTACTTATTACAAAATAATTTTCGGGTTTTTTACACCGCATGCTGCTGCGTAGCGGGCTAATGTTTCGACAGTCGCTTTTTCCGCATTGCGTTCTGTGCGTGAGACTGCCGCCGGAGTGATTCCCAGACGGGCCGCGACCTGTGAGCTGGTCAGCCCGGCAGAACAGCGCCACGACAGTAATTGTTCCCGGATCCGTTCCGCCCGCAGTTCCGCTTCATAAATTGCATTCACTTCCGGGTCAGATAAAATGTTTTCGCGGGCTTCTGCCCACGGAATGGATTTTTTACTCATCGTTCAGCATCTCCTCTAACCGCCGTGCTGCGGCAGTTAATACAGATGAAGGGAGTTTCGCGGTGCTTTTTACAAAGATTTTCAGGATAAAAATCCGCTTTCCTTTCCGGTATACATAGATCGCACGACCGACATCACCGGCTTTTGCCCGCAACTCAAAGAAACCGTCTTTTACGGATTTCGTATCCGGTTCCCGGAGTGATGTGCCGTATGCTGCAAGCTTATCAAGCTGCCTGGTCATCTTAGCCCGTAACAAGGGTGGTAACCCGTATAATTCCTGTAGTGCGTCTTCGTGGATCTCAATTTCAAACATCGTTATTCCCCCGTATGGCCATACGATAGACGGGAAAACACCAATACTCAAGAGTTAAATTAACTTATAAATTGAATTAATTCAAGAGTAATCATTCTGAGATTCAGTGATAAAAAAAGCACCCTCAGGTGCTTTTCCGCTGTCACAACCGGACAGATTACTCTTCCAGCAGTGTCACATGGCCGATATACGGCAGGTGGCGGTAGCTCTGGGCGTAGTCGATGCCGTAACCGACCACAAATTTGTCTTCGATTGCGTAACCGACCCAGTCAACCGGCACATCCACTTCACGGCGGGACGGTTTATCCAGCAGGGTGCATATAGCCACAGAGTTAGGGCCGCGCAGAGACAAAATGTCACGCACACGGTGCAGTGTATTGCCGGAATCAATGATATCTTCCACGATCAGCACGTCTTTGCCGCGGATATCTTCGTCCAGGTCTTTGACAATTTTCACATCACGGGTGGACGAGGTGCCGCTGCCGTAACTGGATACCGTCATAAAATCGACTTCATGCGGAACATCAATTTTACGGCACAGATCGGCCATAAAAATAAAAGATCCTTTCAGTAACCCGACTAAGACCAGCTCTTTGTTGCTGTGACGATAGTGTGCGGAAATTTCGCTGCCGAGATCGGCAACGCGCTGCTGAATCTCAGCTTCGGAGATCATTGTATCTAAGGTGTGTTTCTTCATGATTTTTTTGTCGTCAACGGTACGCTGTTTCAGTGGTTCGGCATTAAACCCGGTTTAATACCGGTCAGAAAGCGCGTTAGTTTAGCATACCACGGACAGATAAACAGTATCCGCGCCATGACTGACGCGGATTGTCGCCGGTTAATTTTATATTCAGGCCGTGACAGTAAAGCCGGTCATCATACCGGTATCTTCATGTTCCAGCAGGTGACAGTGCGCCATAAACGGATGCGCATTGGTGGCCGGATGGTCGAATTTCACCAGCACTTCGCTGACATTACCTTCGATCCGCACCATATCTTTCCAGCCCTGCCGGTGGGCCGCAGGTGTGCGTCCGCCCTCGCTGAGAATACGGAAACGGGTACCGTGAATATGGAACGGGTGCAGCATCATGTCGCCGACACCGGAGATAATCCAGCGCTCCGCCTGCCCCTGTTTCACATCAAAGGCACTTTCGGTCATGGAGAACGGGATGCCGTTGATACTGTTGGCATTCATCAGATCAACCTCACCGGAGCCACAGTGGCCGCCGCGCATACCGCGCCCCATACCATTATTATTCATTCCGCCCATGTGTCCGCCGCTCATATGGCCGCCCATGCCGCCGTGCATGCCCATCCCGGCCATCGCCTGCGGGCCGTATTTGTCGGTCAGCATCATCATGCCCTGCATGTCGAGGCGCATATCCATCATCTGACGGAACTCACGCACCGGCAGACGGGAGGTGTCGATCAGGGCAGGCATGGCGGCCAGCACATCCGGCAGCTTACCACGCGCGGCATCGAGAGTCGGGCGGATGGACAGCACCGGCAGCGGGCCGTCAAACGGTGCCAGGGTCATCCCCATCTGACGAACCGGCAAGGTGACAATATCAAAGACTTTTCCGTCTGATGTATCCACCAGCACTTCAAACCGTTCCCCCGGCAGCATCGGCAGCTCCTGCACTTTTACCGGTTCGGCCAGCAGGCCGCCGTCACTGCCGACCACATACAGCGGACGTCCGTCACCGGCGGCCATCCGCAGACTGCGGGCGTTACAGCCGTTGAGCAGCCGCAGACGCAACCAGCCGCGCGGAGCCATATGCTGCGGGTAAACCGCGCCGTTGGTGAGCATGGTGTCACCAAACCAGCCGACCGCCGCTGACATCACATCCAGCTGATAATCAATTTCGCCGTCTGCAGTCAGACGCTTATCCTGCAATACCACCGGGATATCATCAATGCCCCACTCACCCGGCAAGCCGGTTGAAGCGGTATTGTCATCCTCAATCAGCACCAGCCCGGCCAGTCCCATCGCGACCTGATGACCGGTTTTGCCGTGGGTGTGCGGGTGGAACCAGCAGGTGGCTTCCGGCTGATCCGGTGTGAAACTGACCGTGCGGATGCCGCCCGGCGCAATAATGGCCTGCGGCCCGCCATCCTGCTCACCGCTGATCTCCAGACCGTGCCAGTGAACGGTGGTCGCTTCCGGCAGCTTATTGACGATATCCACCGTCACCGGTTTACCGCGCCGCAGTTTCAGTGCCGGGCCCAGTAAATCACCGTTATATCCCCAGGTCTGGGTGGTTTTGCCGGGAATAAACGCCATTTTCCCCTGCTGAATGTTCAGGGTGATTTTTTGGGCATTATCCGCTGTTAACAGGGGCGGAATACCGAGAGCCGGGCGTTCCTGTGCCGCAAAAGCAAACCGGCTCCATGCCGGCAGCATCGTGGCAGCACCTAAGAATGCGCTATATTTCAAAAAATCGCGTCGTTGCATGATATGCTTCCTTTATCATCAGTGGTGATATGCTATGACAAAATGATTGGGTTCTGTTATAGCGCAGGCTAAACCCTGCCCTAAGGGCAAGGTCAATGTATTCCCTTCTCCGGAATAAGGGCTTTACACCACTTTAGTCAGCGGATGACATTCGCGACAAAACTATTAAAATCTTCACATAAACTGACAGGCGCCACCGGTAAACTACTTACTATGAAAATATTCATTCACGCTTTATTCAGCTGTGCCCTGCTGCTTTCCCTGCCCGCGAAAGCGCTGACGCCGTCACAGGCTGAAGACCTCGCCGGACTGACTGCGGTTTTTATTTATCTGAAAAATGATTGCGGCTACGGGGATTTACCGAATGCCCGCATCGAAAAAGCGATCTTACTGTTTGCCAAAAGTAACCGCTGGGATATGAGCAATTATGATACCCGGCAGATGGCGGAAATGAATAAAGAGAACTATTTCGACATCAAACATATAAAGCTGCCGGAAAACTACAAATGCACCGCACTGGCCCGTGATTCACTGCCGTTGCTTGCCTATGTGAAATAATTTACCTGCAACCGAATCGGTTAAGCGGTAAAAAAACAGCCGGGGAGCGGATTTCTGTATGAATATCCTCGATTATCACCCGCTATATTGATATAACCTCTGTCAATAATTGATCCCTTTCTGCTGATAATACGCTGTCCGGACATGATAAAAATAGCGCTCATCGATGACCATGTAGTTGTGCGATCCGGTTTCGCCCAGCTCCTGACACTGGAGCCGGATATTACCATCGCCGGACAATATGCCAGTGCGGCGGAAGCCTGGCCCGCACTGACCCGTCCGGATATTGATGTGGTGATCATGGATATTTCCATGCCGGATGAAAACGGATTACAGCTGCTCGCCCGTCTGCGGGAGCGCAAAACCTCCTTCCGTACCATCATTCTCAGTATTTATGATACCCCGGCCTTTGTGCAGAGCGCGCTGGACGCCGGTGCCAGTGCGTATCTCACCAAACGCTGCGGCCCGGAAGAGCTGGTTCAGGCTGTGCGTTCCGTGCATCAGGGCGGCTGCTATCTGTGTGCGGATGCCATGCGCGCGCTGCGTCAGTCACCACCGGAAAACCGGGCGCTGGAAGAGCTGACCCCGCGCGAGCGCGAGGTGTTTGATCTGCTGGTGGCCGGGATGAGTGTGCGGGCGATTGCGGATAAACTCGAACTCAGCCATAAAACCGTCCATGTCCACCGCGCCAATGTGCTGGGCAAACTGCAGTGTGACAGCACGATCGATCTGGTTCATTTTGCCCTGGCGCATCACCTTATCGCGGGGCAATAAGCCATGAGGCGCGGCGCTCGTCTGCTGTTACAGTCGGTATTTCTGCTGTTTACCTATTCCCTGACCTGGATAGGTTTGTGGATCATCGGTTTTTATCTCAGTCAGAACAGTGTGCTGTCCGCCTTTTTCCTGCCGGAAGGGTTGCGGCTGGCGCTGATGATCCTGCTGTGGCGGCGCTTCTGGCCGACCCTGCTGCTGGCGGAGCTGCTGCTGAATATCTGGCTGGCACAGGAACAGCTGCTGTCACAGCCGGTGATCCTGCTGTCGCCGCTGCTGAGCCTTATCACCGCTTTTATTATCCAGACCACCTGGTGGCGCTACACCCTTTACTGGCAGCGCCTGTTACTGCTGATCGCCGGTGTCGGTATCAACAGCCTGCTGCATACCCTGGTGTTCAGTCTGCTGACGCCGCTGAGTGTGACTCAGATTTTCCTCACCACGCTGACCGGCGGTATCCTTCTGACACCATTTGTCTATCTGATCTATGAATATCTCCATGAGCAGCATTTCCGCCTGATCCTGGATTATGGCACGCCGGATCCGCAGCTGCGCACGTCGCTGCTGATGTGGTGTTTTTTGTTCTGCCTGGCCGGGCTCAGCGCCCAGCTCTTTTTTACCCCGGAAATTGAGCGCCTGCTGGTGCTGCTGGTGTTTATCCCCAATGTCTTTATGGCCTACCGCTACGGCTGGCAGGGCGGCGTACTCTCTGCCCTGCTCGGCAGTCTGATCATCACCTTTGCCCGCCAGTTTAACGGCGCATTTGCTGATTTACAGGAATTGCAGATGTTTATGAGCACCCAGGCGCTGATTGGTATCGGCCTCGGGATTGCCATCAGCCGTCAGCAGCAACTGTCACGTAATTTACAGCGCTACCGCGAACGGCTGGAGCAGGAGTTACAGGCGCGGCGGGATCTGATGCAGCAGTTGGTGCATACGGAAGAGGATGTCAAAAAAGCGATTGCCCGCGAGCTGCATGATGAAATCGGCCAGAACATCACGGCAATTCAGATCCAGTCGATGCTGGTCAGAAAAACCGCGCCGGATCCGCAAAGCAGCCGTGCGGCAGCACAAATCAATGAACTGGCACAGAAAATTCATCAGTCCACCCGCCAGCTTTTACGGGAACTGCGTCCGCCGGTGCTGAGTGAAATGTCTCTTGAAAATGCACTGCGCCATCTGATTACGGAATTTGCGTTCGGGGAAAACGGCATTCAGTGCGAGTTTCATTATGAACTGAAACAGCCGCCGGAAAATGAAACTGTGCTGTTCACGCTTTACCGGCTTGTACAGGAATTGTTAAATAATATCAGTAAGCATGCCGGAGCCACCCACATCCTCATCATACTGAGACAGCAACGTGACACGATACAGCTCCATGTCTCTGATAACGGTATCGGTATCCCGGAGAGCAAACGCCGCGGCGGCTTTGGTCTGCGCGGTATTGAGGAACGGGTCAGGGCACTCGGCGGCGACTGGACACTGACCACCACCGGCGGGACCCGGATTATTGTTAACCTGCCCACATTTTCTGATGAAAATCACGAAAACTAAGACTTATTCCTAGTCATCTACTACCTTCTCTCATCCTTTTTATTGACAGATTGATTACATTTGCAGCCTGAACGGGACATAACGTAATGGCCGGAAAACAGACCAAAACCATGGATAAAACCTATCGATTCTGGCGCAATAAACTGATGTTATCGATGATAATCGGTTACGCCACGTTTTATCTGACCCGCAAGAGCTTTAACTTTGTGATGCCGGTGATGCAGACAGAACTGCATCTCGATAAAAGCGATATCGGCCTGATAGCGACCGCATTTTACCTGAGTTACGGCATCTCAAAATTTGTATCGGGGATTTTCCACGATATCACCGGTTACCGCTGGTTTATGGGCGCCGGGCTGTTTATGACCGGCGTGCTGAATATTATCTTTGCCTGGTGCCTGTCATTTCCTGCCCTGCTGATTGTCTGGACACTGAACGGTTTTTTCCAGGGCTGGGGCTGGCCGCCGTGCGCGCGCATCCTGACACACTGGTATTCGCGCAATGAACGCGGCTTCTGGTGGGGATTGTGGAATATCTCCATCAGCCTCGGCGGCATTACCCTGCCGCTGCTGACCGCCTGGCTGGCAACCCGTTACAGCTGGCAGACCGCCCTGATAGTGCCGGGCATTATCGGGATGGTGACCGGCCTGTGGCTGTGCAGCCGCTTGCACGGCACGCCACAGGAGGAAGGATTACCGACTGTCGGACAATGGCGGCATGACCCGTCAGAACTGCGTCAGGAGCAGTTATCCCCGCCGCTGCCGATGCGGGTGATCCTGAAAGAGACAATTTTATGTAACCGGATGATCTGGTTACTCGGTTTCTCCTACATTCTCGTTTATCTCATCCGGATGGCGATCAATGACTGGGGAAACCTGTGGTTATCCGAAACACACGGCAGCAATCTGCTCAGTGCCAATGCCACATTGTCACTGTTTGAACTGGGCGGTTTGCTGGGTGCGGTCTGTGCGGGCTGGGGGTCGGATATTTTATTCCGTGGTCAGCGCGCCCCGATGATTCTGCTGTTTTCCCTCGGCCTGTTTATTGCTGTCAGCGCCCTGTGGTTAATACCGATTCATCACTACGGACTGCTGGCGGCGTGTTTCTTCAGTACCGGCTTTTTTGTATTCGGGCCGCAAATGTTAATCGGACTGGCGGCGACAGAATATTGCCATAAAAAAGCCGCCGGTACGGTAACGGGTTACCTTGGTCTTTACGCCTACTTAGGGGCGGCAATGGCCGGGTGGCCGCTCGCGCAGGTCATGGCACATTACGGCTGGCAGGGCATGTTTACCCTGCTGACCAGTGCCGCGGCACTGACGGGATTACTGCTGATGCCGCTGCTGATAGCTAATGTCAGCAAGCGGGAACATCTGGCAGGCTCTGTTTCACTCTCCGATGACAGAACCCTATAATAAGGAATGAACTGATAATGAAACTCAAGACCCTCTCTGCTCTCGCTGCCGCCGGTTTATCACTGGCTGCTGTTACCACATCCGCTAATGCCGCCGGTCGTCTGGTGGTTTACTGCAGCGCGACCAACGCCATGTGTGAAGCTGAAACACAGGCTTTCGCCAAAAAATATGATGTGAAAACCACGTTTGTCCGTAACGGTTCCGGCAGCACCCTGGCCAAAATCGAAGCGGAAAAACGCAACCCGCAGGCTGATGTCTGGTACGGCGGTACATTAGATCCGCATTCACAGGCGGGTGAGATGGATCTGCTGGAGGCTTACAAATCCCCGAATTTAGATCAGATCATGCCGCAGTTCCGTGATCCGGCCAAGCGCAAAGGCAACTACTCTTCTGCGGTTTATGTCGGCATCTTAGGTTTCGGTGTGAACAAAGATCGTCTGAAAGAGAAAGGCCTGCCAATCCCGACCTGCTGGAAAGATCTGACCAAGCCGGAATACAAAGGCGAAATCCAGATTGCTGACCCGCAGAGCTCCGGTACGGCTTACACCGCGCTGGCGACATTTGACCAGCTGTGGGGCACCGATCAGGCATTCGATTACCTGAAAAAACTCAACAGCAATATCTCCCAGTACACCAAATCCGGTATTGCCCCGGCGCGTAACGCCGCCCGTGGTGAATCCGCTATCGGTATCGGCTTCCTGCACGACTATTCCCTGGAAGTGGAAAACGGTGCACCGCTGGAGTTAATTTCCCCGTGTGAAGGCACCGGTTATGAAATCGGCGGGATCAGTATCCTGAAAAATGCCCGTAACATGGACAACGCCAAACTGTTCGTGGATTTCGTGCTGTCCAAAGAAGCCCAGGAAATCAGCTGGAAAGAGGGTAAATCTTACCAGATCCTGACCAATACCACGGCTGAATCCTCACCAATGTCACTGAAACTCTCTGATCTGAAACTGATCAACTACGATATGGATAAATACGGTGATGCTGAAACCCGTAAGAATCTGATCAACAAGTGGGTCACCGAAGTCAAAATGAGTAAGTAATGTTGTCTGCCGCGCGGTGTTCTGCCGCGCGGTCTTGTTTTTATTATAATAATTATATTGTCTTGTCTCATTCTCCTGAATGAAGACGGGCAAGGGAGATTCTTTAATGTCTGAAACCCTGACTCTGCCTTCAAAACAGGGACGGGATTCCATCTTCTTATGGCTGCTGATCGCGTGGCTGGGCTTTGCCCTGCTGCCGTCCTGGAGCCTGGATTATGGTTTAACCGACTCCACATCAGATGAAATTCTTGCCGCTTACGGCTGGCACGGGCTGAATGTCAGCTGGCTCTGGTATCTGCTGCCGTCAGTACTGTTTTTCCGCTCACTGACACCCGCTTCCCGCGACCAGCGCGGACGCCACTATACCGATATTGCGGTAGCCGTTCTGACGGCAGTGGTGGCGGTAGTCAGCGCCGTATGGGAAGGAAAAGGTCTCGGCTATTCCGCCATTGTGCTGTTTATCTCGCTCGGCATGATTATGACCCTCGCCCTCAAACGCCTGGAATGGCTGGGCGGCGACCAGTTTGTTATCGGCTCACTGATTGCGGTGGTCGGGCTGATTGCGCTGTTTATTGTATTCCCGAGTGTCGCGATTTTTATCCCGATGTTCACCGACAATAACGGGGATTTCGCGCCGTTCGCGTTTGTGTCGATTCTCACACAGTCCCATATTGTGCAGGTCATCTGGAACTCCGTGATGCTCTCACTGGCAGTCGGTGCGGGCTGTACCTTCTTCGGTCTGATTCTGGCGATTTATACCAGCCGTATCGCAAAACGTTCGGCAATTATCGGCCGTGTGTTCTCCATTCTGCCGATTGTCACCCCGCCGTTTATTGTCGGCCTGGGTGTCACCCTGATGATGGGACGTTCCGGTTATGTGACCGAATTCCTCGCCACTTATGCAGGACTGGAAAACACCAACTGGCTGTACGGCTTTACCGGGATCTGGCTGGCCCAGGTGCTCGCCTTTACGCCGATGTCCTTTATGATCCTCGACGGTGCCATCAAAACCATTCACCCGTCGCTGGAAGAAGCGTCTTACACCCTGCGCGCCAACCGTTTCCAGACGTTCTTCAACGTCTTTATGCCGCTGCTGAAACCGGCGCTGGCTAACGCCTTCCTGATTGTGATTGTACAGTCACTGGCAGACTTCAGTAACCCGCTGGTCCTCGGCGGTAACTTTGACGTGCTTGCCACCCAGATTTACTTCTATATCACCGGCTCCCAGCTCGATTATCAGGCGGCCAGTACCCTCGGCGCCTCCCTGCTGGTCTTCTCGCTGCTGGTCTTCTGTGTGCAGTATATGTGGATCGGCAAACGTTCTTATGTCACGGTGTCCGGTAAATCTTACCGCGGTGATGTACAGCCGCTGCCTGCCGCGCTGGTTGCGTTTGTCACCACCTTCCTCACCATCTGGGTTGTCTTCAACCTGGTACTGTACGGCAGCATCTTCTACGGCAGCTTTACCGTGAACTGGGGCGTGGATTACACCTTAACCCTGGATAACTTTATCAAGCTGTTCGGTCAGGGCATGAATGACGGCGCATGGCCTTCACTGCTCGATACCCTGCTCTACGCCGGGATTGCCGCACCAATCACCGCCGTGCTCGGCCTGCTGATCGCCTACATTGTGGTGCGCCAGGAATTCCGCGGCAAAAAGACCATCGAATTTACCACGATGCTCTGCTTCGCGGTGCCGGGAACCGTGGCGGGTGTGTCTTACATCCTCGCCTTTAACGATTCTCCGTTCTATTTAACCGGGACGGCGGCAATCGTGATTATCTCCATGACGATGCGAAATGTACCGGTCGGGATCCGCGCCGGTATCGCCGGTCTGGGACAAATCGACAAATCCCTGGACGAGGCGTCACTCAGCCTGCGTGCCGGTTCGATGCGGACAATCTTCCACATCCTGCTGCCGCTGCTGCGTCCGGCGATTCTGTCGGCACTGATTTACAGCTTTGTCCGCGCCATCACCACGGTCAGTGCCATTGTGTTCCTCGTGACACCGGACACCCGTGTGGCAACCGCCTATATTCTGAACCGCGTGGAAGACGGCGAGTACGGCGTGGCCATTGCCTATGGCTCAATTCTGATCGTCGTCATGCTGGCGATTATTTTCCTGTTCGACTTTTTGATTGGCGAAGCCCGTGTTTCACGTTCCAAAGCCAAAAATGCACAGTAATCATGGAGTAACCGACATGACACAACAAAGTTTTGTTGAATTAAAAAATGTGACTAAACGCTTTGGCACCAACACGGTCATCGACGATTTAAGTCTTTCTATTCCGGCGGGCAGCATGGTCACCCTGCTCGGCCCGTCCGGCTGCGGAAAAACCACCGTGCTGCGTCTGGTGGCGGGGCTGGAAAAACCGACCGAAGGTAAGATGTTCATTGACGGCGAAGATGTCACAGACCGTTCCATCCAGCAGCGTGATATCTGTATGGTGTTCCAGTCTTACGCACTGTTCCCGCATATGTCCCTCGGCGATAACGTCGGTTACGGGCTGAAAATGCTGGGCCGCCCGAAGGCGGAAGTGAAAGAGCGGGTGGAAGAAGCACTGGAGCTGGTGGATCTGGCGGGATTCGCGGATCGCTTTGTCGATCAGATCTCCGGTGGTCAGCAGCAGCGTGTTGCGCTGGCCCGCGCCCTGATCCTCAAACCGAAAGTGCTGTTATTTGATGAGCCGCTGAGTAACCTCGATGCCAACCTGCGCCGCAGCATGCGGGAAAAAATCCGTGAATTGCAGCAGCAGTTTAATATCACCTCTCTGTATGTGACCCATGACCAGAGCGAGGCCTTTGCGGTCTCGGATATGGTACTGGTGATGAACAAAGGGAAAATCATGCAGCTGGGATCGCCGCAGGAGCTGTATCGTCAGCCTGCCTCGAAGTTTATGGCGAGCTTTATGGGTGATGCCAATATCTTCCCGGCGACACTGACCGGTGATGCCGTTGAGATTTTCAGCTACCGCCTGCCGCGTCCGCCGCAGTTTTTCACAGAAAAAAGCAGTGTTACTGTCGGTGTCCGTCCGGAGGCCATTACCCTGAGTTTGCTGGGTGATGAGAGCCAGCGCTGCACCGTGTCTCATGTGGCCTATATGGGGCCGCAGTATGAAGTGACCGTCGACTGGCACGGCCAGTCCATGCTGCTGCAGATTAATGCCACACAATTGCAGCCGTCTGTCGGCGACAGTCTGTTCCTGCAAATCCACCCTTACGGTATGTTTATTCTGCCGGAAGAGCAGTAATTTTCCCCTGAAATACAAAACCGCTTCCTCACGGAAGCGGTTTTTTGTGTTGCTCACACTGCCCGGTCAATTATTTTTTATAGCTGTAACCGGCTGAGAAATTCTCACGCGCCTGCTCCTGAGCGGCATCGAAGAAGGTTGCCACCTCTTCTGCTGTCTGTTTCGGCAGCTTTTTCGCCGCTTTCTGAATACGGCGCAGTGCTTCTGTCGCATCAGAACGGATTTTGTCGGTATTCTGCTGTGTCAGCTTACCAAAGCGTTTTTTCACATCGCCGTTGATAATCACCGTATCCACACCGGATGATGTGGTCTGCAGAACCACTGAGCCCGCCGGATAACTGGACGGTACGAAGGCTTCTTTCTGGGAAACGATAATAATATCCGCTTTTTTACCTTTGGTAATCGAGCCGATCTCTTTCTCCATCCCCATCGCTTCCGCACTGCCGTGTGTTGCCCAGGTCAGCGCATCGCGCACACTCAGGTCAATTTTGGTGGTGGTTTTGCCGGTGCGGTTTGCTTCTGCTTCGCTGTCCATACAACGCTGGAACTGAAGACCCAGACGCATCTGCGAGAACAGGTCACCGGAGCCGACACAGACAATATCGCTGCTCAGGCCGGGTTTAAAACCGTGGTCAAGACTGGCGCGGAACGGCGGACGCCCCATCCCCATCTGCATTTCAGTTTCCGGCGCGATAGAGACTTTACCGCCGGTCTCTTTCAGGATTTTCCACTCGCTGTTATCCAGCGAAGTACAGTGAATGTGGAGATGGCCGGGCTTCAGCAGATTATTGTGTTTCAGCTCATGTAACCCTTTCAGCAGAATGGATTTTTCTGCCGCACCGGTATGAGATGCCACAAAGATACCCAGGTCATTGGCCAGCTCAATCTCTTTCGCGGTATGTGCAAACGGAATGGTACCGAAATCACTCAGCAGTACCCCCATCTGATTCATGGTTTTATTACCGGAACCATAGTATTGCTGATGAATATTTTTCATCACATCCAGGCGCTGCTGATGGCTGCGGAACCGGTTACTGCCTTTATAATCATAGGCCTGCATACCATAAGCATAGATACTGCGGATCCCGGAGGCACGCAGGGATTCAATCGCCGCCGGCGCATGATCCGGTGAGTTAACACAGTCACAGCAGTCAAGAATGGTGGTTACCCCGGCATTCAGTGCCTCAACCGATCCCACCAGTGCCGCCATGCGGATATCTTCCGGCTCCATGACTGAACCGATGCCGTAGAAAGTAGAGCCGAGGAAACCGGCCAGTGACATATCCGCGGAGATCCCGCGCAGCAGTGACATCCAGGTATGACGGTGGCTGTCGATAATCCCCGGCAGGATAATACCGCCGTCCGCATCAATCAGTTCCGCATCAACCCCGGCAAATTTGGACACCGGGCCGACATCGACGATTTTATCGCCGTCAACCAGCACCGCACCGTCTTCAATATCACCATACTGCTCATCCATAGTGATAAGATAGCCGTTATAAATCAGCTTCTTACGCTTATCTGTTTTGATATAACTTTTATTTTTATCATCTGCCCCTGTCAGCACGGCATTGCCGCCTGCTAATGCAGAATGGCTGCCGAGCGCACCGGCCGCCAGCCCCATTGTGCCGAGACCGGCATTTTTCAGGAAAGATCGTCTTGAAGGATCCTGCGCTTTTTCTGTCATTTGATTATTACTCCTCACACGGTTAACAGACACCACAAGTGTACTAATTAGTACAGCTCTTAAAGTCTAACAAGACTCATTTGTATTAACCAGTACATATTGTGTGATTTCCTGAATTGACAGATACCGGGCACAGTTTTTGTTGTGATCTTTTTTTATACTGGCAAACTTATTTTTTGCATGAATATCAGGGAAGAAACCATAATGCGCCTGTCTCATTCATTTCTCAGGGGAACCGTTGTACTGCTGCTGTGCGGGATGTTAAGCGGCTGCGGGGTGTTTTATGGTGCCATGTGCGGCGGTATGGCTATATTTACGCCGTCAGAATTGGTGACCAAAATCCCGGCACCGGATGCGGTGGCCGGTCAGCCGTATGAGCAAACGATTGAAATCCCCCGGCACACAGGAATGATCCCGTTTTATGTCAGTGAGAAACCGGACTGGATGACGGTCACACTGATGTCAAAAAATAAGGCCGGGGAATGGATACCGCTTATCACCGATGAGGAGTGGCAGACACGGGTGATGAAAGCCGATCAGCGCCCGCTGATCGCTGCCCGTTTGCAGGGAACACCGGCGGAGCGCGGGAAAGTCAGGGTAAATATCAAAGGAATGTCTTACCGCAACATGTGCGGAAACTCAGACCCGGTCTATTCTGTGCGGCTGACAGTGAAAAAAGCGGAGTAATTACTTACTCCGCCGTTCCTGAATATACAGCACCACTGACGGCACGCTCTGAATAATCAGCATGCGGAGAATATGGTTAAGCATGACAAAACCCGCATCTATCCCCATCGCAATTGCGGCGAATGTCATGGCTTCCATGCTGCCGGGCGCCCAGGAGAGCAGCAGCATCGGGAAGGAAAAACCGGTCAGGTGAGACGCCCCGAATGCAATCAGTGCAGTCAGCACAATATTGATCAGCACCACCTGAGCGGACGTCACCATATTGTGCAGCAGTGATCTCAGCGGAAACAGAACAAAATAGCTCCCGATATACATGCCGATCAGCGTCATACTGATATCATTCAGCGGCAGCGGGAAAACAATGTAAGTACTAACCATGCTCTGCACCGCAATCGCCGTGCCCAGTGATGTCAGCATAAACGGTGCCGGGACATTGATTTTCTCCAGCGCTTTGCCGGACAGATACCCGCACACCACAATCACCAGCAGCCACAGCACGGACACCAGACTCTGCGGCGGAATATCCGCAGGCGGCGGGACAGGATGATCACTGCCGACCACCACACCCGCCAGCATAATCAGAATAATCAGGCGGATAGTATGGGAAATCACCACCTTCTGCGGCGGTGTACCGGTGTGATCCATCAACGCCAGAATCGCCGCCATTGCCCCCGGCACCGCTCCCAGCAGAGATTCCTGAACTGACCACCCCACCCGTTTGCGGAACCAGAGAAAACTGACGGTAAACTGCACCGCCAGACACGACACCATGATGAGCATAATCAGCAGAAGATGATCAAACTGACTGAGATCGACACGGGTAAACATCAGCCCGACGGATGTTCCGAGCACCATCTGAACAAAGGTTAATGTTCCCTTAGGAATAGTGAGCGAAACATTGAAACGGTGCACAATAATAATCAGAATGATGGGGCCGAACATCAGTGCCATCGGCACGTTCAGGTATGCCAGCAATAATCCGGCAGCAAAACAGGCCGAAATCCCTGCTGCAATTTTGATAATATTCATATTGTTATAATGTCAGCCGGTTGCCGGAACAGAAAATCAGTCTATCACCGGAATCAATTAATTACAGAGGATATAATTATGCGGGTAACTTTCTCACCGTCAGAGGCAGAAATCAGTGTGGTGCACGGAAGATAAGAGAACAGCCGTGGTTACGGCAGTTCATCCTGTGCCCGGCTGTCCGCCATGGCCTGATTCAGAATGGCTTTTGCCATCCATTGGGTAATATCGATGACTTCGCCGTCATTCATCTTCCAGATATCTTTCATCACCAGGAACACTTCCGAGCCGTACACCAGCGAAAATGCACGGATCACTTTATCCAGTGTTTCCTGATCGACATGCGCCTTCAGCGGCTCGGTGACATTAGCCAGAATCGCCTTGCGGTGCCCTCTGACCAGTTTTTTCTCATCATTAATCTGTGATTTGGCCGAGGCCGAGCGATCCTGCGCCCACTGCTGCAACGACACATACAGTGCCGCACGCAGTGCGCCTTCGTGGCGGAACATCTGCGGATAAGCGAAAGCCAGTAATTGCTCCATGCGGTCGCGGGTTTCCGGGCTGTCGGAGCGCCAGGTCAGAATCGGGCCGAGGCTCGCATCCACGGTGGCGGCGATTAAATCACTTTGTGCCGGAAAATAGCGGTAAGCCGTAGCCCGTGACACACCGGCTTCCGCCGCCAGTTCAGAGACTGACGGCATCGCGCCCTGTTCAAACAGTGCCAGCGCGGTATTAACCAGCAGATTAAATGTCCGCTTCCGTGTGCCGGAGTAAGGTGCCCCATCATCAGTACAGGCCATAACTGATTTTCCTTTAACAATTTTCTGTGAATTTTGCGCGGCTATCTTACACAACATCCCCGCCGGCAACACCCTTATGGTGTTTTTTTTATCAAAAAACTGATTTAAAGATAGACAAATTGAGATGCATGTCTCAAAATCAGCCAAACAAAATGATACTACAGTCTCATTCTGGTTATGATGCGTTATCAGACATCCGATATCCCTTTGAGGTTAACCATGAACAGCAATAAAGGCGCTGTCTATATCGCCACAACGCTCGATACCAAAAGTGATGAGATTTTTTATGTCAGTGAGCTGATCCAGCGCACCGGCCTGGCTGTAAAGACTGTGGATTTAACCACAAAACCCGGTCAGCTGACCCGGGAAGCGGATGTCTGCGCCCGCGACGTCGCCGCCTGTCACCCTGACGGCGAAAGCGCGGTTTTCTGCGGCGACCGCGGCCGTGCTATCGCGGCAATGGCTGTCGCCTTTGAACGTTTCCTTGCAAAACAAAATGATATTGCAGCACTTCTCGGTTTGGGCGGATCCGGTGGAACGGCACTGATTACACCAGCAATGCAATCCCTGCCTGTCGGCATCCCTAAACTCATGGTTTCCACCATGGCCTCCGGTGATATTTCCGGCTATATCGGCGCAAGCGATATTGCCATGCTCTACTCTGTCACTGATGTCTCCGGCCTGAACCGAATTTCACGTAAAGTTCTCCGTAATGCGGCTAACCAGATTGCCGGGGCGGTTTACTTCTGTCAGGAAGAGCAGGTTACTGATAAACCCGCCATTGCCCTGACTATGTTCGGCGTCACCACACCGTGTATCCAGCAAATCAGCAAAGAACTGGAAGCGGATTACGATTGTCTGGTCTTTCATGCGACCGGCAGCGGCGGTAAAGCGATGGAGAAACTGGCGGATGACCATCTGTTCGACAGTATCCTTGACCTGACCACCACGGAAGTGTGTGACTATCTTTTCGGCGGTGTTCTGGCCTGTGATGAAGACCGTTTCGGTGCTATTGCCCGCTCACAGACGCCGTATATCGGCTCCTGCGGCGCACTGGATATGGTCAATTTCGGCCGCCCGTCCACCGTACCGGAAAAATACACCGATCGTCAGTTTTATCACCACAACGCCCAGGTCACCCTGATGCGTACCACCCCGGAAGAAAATGCACAGATGGGGCGCTGGATTGCGGAAAAACTCAACCAGTGTCACGGTGATGTCATTTTTATCATTCCGGAAGGCGGCTTCTCCGCCCTGGATGCTGAAGGTATGCCTTTCTGGTCGCCGGATGCAGACCGCGCCTTTATTGAGGCGTTCGAAACTCATTATAAACAAACAGAAAAACGTATTTTACGCAAATGCCCGTATCACATTAATGACCCGGAATTTACCCGTTTTGTCATTGATCAACACCAGCAATTACGGGCGAAATAAGGAGACACAAGATGCCACTTTCCCGTGACGCATTACTGAAAAAATTCAATGACATGATTTCACGCGGCGAGCCGATTATCGGCGGCGGTGCCGGTACCGGTCTGTCAGCAAAATGTGAGGAAGCCGGCGGTATCGATCTCATCGTTATCTATAACTCCGGCCGTTACCGCATGGCAGGACGCGGCTCACTGGCCGGTCTGCTGGCTTACGGTAATGCCAACGAAATCGTCATGGATATGGCCAAAGAAGTGCTGCCGGTCGTGAAACATACGCCGGTTCTGGCGGGTGTCAACGGCACGGATCCGTTCTGTCAGTTTGATAAATTCCTCGGCGATATCAAAGCCACCGGGTTTTCCGGCGTACAGAACTTCCCGACAGTCGGCCTGATCGACGGTAAATTCCGCGCCAATCTGGAAGAAACCGGCATGGGTTACGCGCTGGAAGTGGAGATGATCCGCAAGGCACATGAAAAAGATCTGCTGACCACACCGTATGTTTTCAGTCGTGAAGATGCCATTGCCATGACCGAAGCCGGTGCGGATATTCTTGTGCCGCATATGGGTCTGACCACCGGCGGTAATATCGGGGCGGAAACCGCCACCACGCTGGATGACTGTGTTGAGATGATCAATGACTGGGCGAAAGCGGCCAAAGCTGTCCGTCCGGATATAATTGTATTGTGTCACGGTGGCCCTATCGCGACCCCGGAAGATGCACAATACATTTTAGATCGCTGCCCGGACTGCCACGGTTTTTACGGTGCCAGTTCCATGGAGCGTTTACCGACAGAAGTGGCATTAAAAGCCACCACAGAAGCGTTTAAAAATATAACAAGATAATTAAATTATTTATTTTTTAAGTCAACACCGGGTGCCTGCAATATATATTGCAGGCATTTTTTATATCAAAAATCCGCCCTCATGAGTCAGCGGACAGGATCATTAATCTCAACAATCCTGCCGCTTACGTAATGGCTTACCGGTAAACCGGCAACAGGCTGAAACTCGACAAAATATGTACCACCGCGTTCAGTACCCCGAAGCCCAGGATCAGCCAGATCATGGGCTCACCGCCCCAGACCCGGAACTGCGGGCTGCCGAAGCGTTTACGGGATGCACGGGCCAGCAGTGCCGGGACAATAGCCGCCCAGACCGTCGCCGCCAGACCGGCAAAACCGATGGCGTAAATAAAGCCGTTCGGATAGATCAATCCGCCCAGCATCGGCGGGATAAAGGTGACACCGGCGGTTTTCAGGCGGCCAATTTTACTGTCATCAAATTTGAACAGATCCGCCAGATAATCAAACAGCCCCAGCGTCACCCCGAGGAACGAACTGGCCACCGCAAAGTTCGAGAACACAATCAGCAGCAGCTCCAGTCCCCGGCTGTGCAGTACACCGCTCAGCGCCTGAACCAGCACATCAATATTACCGCCCTTCTCCGCAATCGGAATAAAGTCCGGACGCGGAATATTCCCCATCGTGCCAAGCATCCAGATGATATAGAGCACCAGCGCCATCAGTGTGCCGATTGTCAGACAGCGGCGGATCTTACCGGGCTCTTTGCCGTAATATTTCATCAGGCTCGGCACATTACCGTGGAACCCGAAAGAGGCCAGGCAAAACGGCAGGGTAAACAACACATAAGGCAGATAAGAAGCATCCGGCTGTGCCACGTTCAGTAATACCGCCGGTTTCACATTCCACAGCAGACCGCCGAATGTCATAAAGAATGTCAGGATTTTGGCACCGAGCACAATCGTCGTCATCCGGCTGACCGCTTTGGTGCTCAGCCAGACAATAAAGGCGACCGCCATGGCAAACAGGAATCCGCCCAGGCGCGCCGGAAGCGTGATCCCCGCCTGTGCAAAGGTGTGGCTCAGCACCGATCCGCTGGCGGAAATATAGGCATAAGTCAGAATATACAGGACGAACGCAATGGTCAGGCCGTTAATAATATTCCAGCCGTTTCCCAGCAAATCGCGGGTGATCGTGTCGAAACTGGAACCAATCCGGTAATTCAGGTTGGCTTCGAGGATCATTAATCCCGAGTGCAGCATACAAAACCAGGTGAATACCAGTGCTGCAATCGACCAGAAAAACCATGCACCGGACATTACCACCGGCAGGGAAAACATCCCCGCACCAATGATAGTTCCGCCGATAATCATTGCTCCGCCGAATACGGACGGCGAAACAGAGGACGCAGGAACAGTAGCCATAAGAGTACCTCTGGTGGCTTAGTATTACCATTATGTTTGAAATCAGGAGGATGCAGCGCATCCTCCTGTAAGACGACAGAGTTACATGACAGGTTTCAGGCGGGCGACAAAGTGACGCAGAACCGGTGGTTCATAGGTGAATGTCAGCCCTTTGATATCCGCCGCTTTCTCTTTCAGCCGGATAAAGGCATCCGCGATATAATCCATATGGTCATTGGTATAGACACGGCGCGGAATTGTCAGGCGCAGAAGCTCCATCGGTGACGGCTTCTGAATACCGGTTTCCGGGTCACGCCCCAGCAGCAGAGAACCAATTTCCACCCCGCGGATGCCGGATTCCAGGAACAGCTCATTGTTCAGGGCATGCGCCGGGAACTGATCGCCCGGGATATGCGGCAGCATTTTCTTCGCATCGACAAAGACCGCGTGGCCGCCGACCGGATACTGGATCGGGATCCCCGCTTCGCGCAGGCGCTCTCCCAGATATTCCACCTGGGTGATACGGTAGCGGAGATAATCCTCATCCATCCCCTCTTCCAGCCCGATAGCCAGCGCCTCCATATCACGTCCGGCGAGACCACCGTAGGTGACAAAGCCTTCCATCGGCACACAGCGGGTGCGCACTTCGTTAAACAGATCTTCGTCATCACGGAAACAGCACAGACCACCGATATTCACCAGTGAGTCCTTTTTCGCCGACATTGTCAGCATATCGCCGTATTTATACATCTCTTTGACGATCTCTTTCACCGACTTATCCGCATAGCCTTTTTCGCGCTGTTTGATAAACCAGGCGTTTTCACAGAAACGGGCGGAATCAATCACCACCGGAATATCATGCTTTTTGGCAATGTCATACACGGCTTTCATATTTGCCAGTGATATCGGCTGACCGCCGGAGCTGTTACAGGTCACGGTGGTGACAATTGCGGCCACATTTTTTGCGCCGTGCTCTGCGATTGCCGCATTGAGCAGATCTAAATCGAAATCCCCTTTCCAGTCATAATAGGTTGTTGTATCAAAGGCTTTCGGTGTGACCACATTGATCGCTTTCGCGCCGTTTAACTCCACATGGGCGGCAGTGGTATCAAAGTGGAAGTTGGAGATAAAGACCGGTTTATCCGCCCCGGCTTTGCGGCGGCGGGCGATCAGTGACGGGAACAGAATTTGCTCGGCACCGCGTCCCTGGTGTGTCGGGATAGTGAACGGGTAGCCAATCAGTTTTTTCACCTGATCACAGAGATGATAATAGTTACGGGAACCGGCATACGCCTCATCCCCCATCATCAGCCCGGCCCACTGGCGGTCACTCATGGCACCGGTACCGGAATCGGTCAGCAGGTCAATAAAAACCACATCGCCCGGTAATAAAAACGGGTTATATCCGGCTTCTTTCAGGGCAACTTCCCGCTCATTACGGGTGGTCATACGGATATTTTCAACCATTTTAATACGGAACGGTTCTGGAATACGTTTCATTATTTTATTCTCCGGTTTCGGGCTGCCGGATATATTTATCCGCTGCATTTTTCTGAAAAGAAAATACAGGAATGCAGCCACGTTATATCAGCGTGTTTTTAATTAGTTTTCGTGGTAAATACGCAAACGGAGAATCACTCAGGGAAGAAGTTGGAAATGCGGTGATCAATATTAAACCATGCCTGCACAAAGCAGACACCGGCAAGACGACTTGGGATGGATAAGAAATTCATACACAAAGCCCTCTGGGTGGATAAGTAATGCACAAAATTACATTGAATAATCCTTTTGTCTATGATGAACATCTCAATTATTATACTTTGATATATTAAATAATCATGATGATTTCATAAAAAAATCAAAATACATTAAGCACAGCTAATCAATTGCTTCGGTAATTAATTACGCGTTCTTTTTTTATCTTCAGCCGGCACGGAGAAAAATAAGAATAACATCAGAAAGCGTCCGGTTTGTTTACCCTTTTTTGTATTCACAGAAAAAATAAACAACAATAACATTACGTATATAACAGTTAATTTAATTATCGGTTTTGCAGGCAATAAAAAAGAGGTTCTCACCTCTTTTTTATTGCTGTTTTGTGACTGAAATATCACTACACCAGTTTGCTGATCCAGCTGTTGATATCCCCGGCCAGGAAGTTTACCGGCGGGATTTCGATCACACTGTATGCGCCCGGCTGCTGACGGCAGGTCGCCCGCGCCGCAGACACCATAAACTGGGAGGTCAGTGCCGGGTTATTGATGCGCATGCTGTATTCAAACAACTGGTTATGGGTTTTACCCGACACGCCTTTGTGCGTCATGGAAACACCGTGTCCCACATCTTTCAGGGCATCCACGCTGTCCACCTGACGGACGTGCGTCTCATCAGAGGCAAAATAGCTGTCGGCTTTCAGCGCGGCGGTCACGGTATCAATATCATGCCCCGGCTCCAGCTCAACATAGACCATGCGGCGGTGAACACCGGTACCCAGCGGGATTGTCATGGAAAGTGCATCCTTCACACCGGGAATCGCTTTGGCGGCAACACTGTGCCCCATGCTCATCCCCGGCCCGAAGTTGGTGTACGTCAGCCCTTTCGGCGCCATTGCCTGCATCAGCGTGCGGATAATGGAATCCGAACCCGGATCCCAGCCTGCGGAGATGATTGCCGTACACTCACCGGCGCGGGCAATCGGGTCAAGGTGCTCTTTCAGCGCGACAATTTCACTGTGAACATCAAAACTGTCCACGGTATTAATTCCCAGTGCGAGGATCTCTGAAGCAACCGCACGGATGGCGCGGGTCGGCGAGCACAGCAGTGCCACATCCACCTTGCCCAGTTCACGGATATCCGCCACCACCGGATACACGGAATCTGTATCAGCAGCAGACGGGTTGCGGCGCACAATCCCTGCAATCTCAAAATCAGCGGCAGCTTCCAGCGCCTCAATCGCATACTGTCCGATATTGCCGTAACCAACGACGGCGGCTCGTATTTTTTTCACGGAATTCTCTCTGTCATCATTGATTAGTCTGATAAGGAAATCATACTTATTTATGAAAGGAAACATTGATTTCTTAATTAGTTATGAAAAAAATGTTTTATTTTTCACCTTTCACTATTCTCAGTAATATTATCCTGGTAGAATCCGGCTCCCTGTATCCGTCCCAGAACAAAAATCACACTCTTTACAGAAGGTCGTCATGCATCAGTCTGATGTGACAGAGCGCGGGCTCTTTTCCTTAAGCTGGCCGATTTTTATCGACCTGTTATTACACTTTTCCACCTTCCTGATTAATACCTGGATGGTCAGCCATGTGTCGTCAAAATATCTGGCGGCAATGGCGGTCGGCAACCAGGCGTTTGACCTGTTTATCACTATTTTCAATTTCATCAGTGTCGGGTGCAGTGTGGTGATCGCCCAGTATATCGGAGCGGGCAGACGGGATAAGGCCAGTCAGGCTATTCATATTTCCATCGCGTTTAACCTGCTGCTGGGATTATTGTCCGCCGGGTTTACCATTATTTTCGGCTATAAAATTCTGGAACTGATGAATACGCCGGAACATCTGATGGAAGATGCCTTTAATTATCTGCATATTCTGGGGATCTGTTTAATTCCGGAAGCAGTGACCATCATCCTGGCGGCCTGTCTGCGGGTTTACGGCAGAGCCAAACCGGCGATGTATGTCACGCTGATCGCCAACGTGGTGACTGTCGTCGGTAACTGCATTGTGCTGTACGGTCTGTTCGGGCTGCCGCAGTACGGGCTGGTCGGTGTCGCCTGGTCCACGGTGGCCGGACGTCTGATCGCGGTGGCGCTGCTGTGCGGCCTGCTCTTTTACGGCCTGCGGATTAAATTCGTGCCGCGCATGCTGTTTCACTGGTCCAGAAATATGCTGAAGCAGATCCTGCATGTCGGTCTGCCGTCTGCCGGGGAAAACCTGGTCTGGATGCTGCATTATATGGTCGCTATCGCCTTTATCGGACTGATGGGCGAGACCGCGCTGGCGGCGCAGACCATCTACTTCCAGTTATCACTGTTTATTATGCTGTTCGGGATAACCATCAGTATCGGGAATGAGATTCTGGTCGGGCATCTGGTCGGGGCAAAACGTTTTGAGGATGCCTATCAGCGCGGCATGAAAAGCCTGAAAACCGGCTTTTTCAGCACCATCCCGATTGTCTTTCTGTTCTGGCTGTTCCGCGACCACCTCGCTTACGGGCTGAGTGATGACCAGGCGGTGATAAAACTGCTGCTGCCGCTGTTCCTGCTGTCAGTCTTCCTCGAGCCGGGCCGGACCCTGAATATTGTGATGGTGAACGCCCTGCGTGCCGCCGGTGACGCCCGCTTCCCGCTCTGTACCGCCCTGTTCTTTATGTGGTGTGTGGCACTGCCGGTCGGCTATGTGCTGGGGATCAAACTGGAAATGGGAATACTGGGGATCTGGATTGGTTTTCTGTGTGATGAGTGGCTGCGCGGGCTCGTCAATACCTGGCGCTGGCGCTCGAAAAAATGGCAGTCAAAACGGCTGGATATTGAGGGCTGATCCTCCGGCAAAATTCCTGCTGCGGCTGCGCAGCGGGAATTACCTGGTAAACCAGCGGATAACACCACAACAAAGCAAATAAAAGAAAAAATACAGAGTTATACTCTGATAAACAGCCATTAACGCAGTTTTTCGTGACTACTGTCACGGGGTCTCATCACACTTTTTTATTTATGCATAACATAATGCATACAAATCATATTCAATACTATATTTAAATCAAATAGTTAGATAAGTATTTTTATCTCTTTCCACCGCCGGACGATTTCTTGCTTTTTTCCCCCCTATCCGCCCTATTTTTTATTTCCGGGAGAAAGTTTTTCTCCGGATTCTGCAAATACCCCTGAATTGTGAAAGGATTTTTCTGCTTCCCTTTCGGTACACTGAGCCGCATAACGGATTCGCGTATTTAAGGCTGAAAAATGGCAACACATCACACCCCTGCTCAATGGAACAATTTTGTCGCGGCACTGCGTCAGTCAGTCAAACCGGCGACAGGCTGCACCGAGCCGATTTCTCTGGCACTGGCCGCCGCAAAAGCAGCGGCCTGCCTCAGCGCTGCACCGACTCAAATCCGCTGCTATGTTTCCCCGAACCTGATGAAAAACGGCCTCGGCGTGACCGTTCCGGGAACAGGCATGACCGGCCTGTCGGTCGCTGCGGCACTCGGCGCTATCGGCGGACAGCCGGATGCCGGTCTGAATGTCCTGTGCGGGGTGACTGCGGACGATATCGCCGCCGGGAAAGCCTTTCTCGCCTCCGGCGCGGTGTCTGTGGAAATCAAAGAACCGTGCAGCCACGTGCTTTACTCTGAAGCCACCGTATACAGCGGCGACGATCAGGCCACCGTCACTATCTGCGGCGATCATACCCATGTAACGGAAATCAGCCATAACGGCACGATTATTTATCAGGATGATGCGATCACGCATCAGGGCGGCAGCGATAATCCGTTCGCGGATGCCTGCGCCCGTGATATTTATGATTTCGCCACTCAGGCAACGGTTTCGATGATCAATTTTATGCGTCAGGCCGCTGATCTGAATGATGCCCTGGCCCGCGAAGGCATGTCCAACCCGTACGGGTTACAAATCGGCCGTTCGCTGGAGAAACAGCGTGAGCGCGGATTGCTGTCAAAAGATCTGCTGTCCGACATTATGATCCGCACCTCGTCAGCCTCGGATGCCCGTATGGGCGGCGCGCAGCTGCCTGCCATGAGCAACTCCGGTTCCGGTAACCAGGGGATCGCCGCTACCCAGCCGGTGGTGGTGGTCGCGGAATATTTACAGGCGGATGAAGAGCAGCTTATCCGTGCCCTGACATTGTCCCACCTGATGGCGATTTATATTCACAGCCAGTTCCCGCCGCTTTCGGCGCTGTGTGCAGCCACGACCGCCTCAATGGGGGCCGCAGCCGGTATCGCATGGTTATTTGAAGGGAAATATGAGCCGGTGGCGATGGCTATCAGCAGCATGATCGGGGATATCACCGGTATTATCTGTGACGGTGCTTCCAACAGCTGCGCGATGAAAGTCTCCAGTGGTGTCAGCGCAGCCTATAAAGCGGTGCTGATGGCGATGAATCAGCAGTGTGTCAGCGGTAACGACGGCATCGTCTGTACCGATGTGGATAAATCCATTGCTAACCTCTGTGCGCTGGCCAGCCTGTCTATGCAGCACACCGACGTGCAGATTATTGAAATCATGGCAAACAAGGCAAAATCAGCCTGATTTTTCCGGGTTTGGCTTTTTAAGGAAGCCCCCTTTCCTTTACCGGCCGCACCGGCCGGTTTTTTCATGCTTTATTTTTACAACGACCTGAGCGGATGAATATCCGCTGTTATCATGCCGTCAGCGTGGCAAACGCATTGCGGATTTCCTGCTCCGGCAGTTGCATGCCGATAAAAATCAGCACACTCTGTTTTACATCATCCTCACGCCATTCGCGGTCAAAATCTGCACTGTAAAGACGCTGAACGCCCTGGAATAACAGGCGGCGCGGCTCATCTTTAATCCAGAGTAACCCTTTGTAACGCAGCATATTATCAGCATAGCTGAGCAACAACGTTTCCATGGCGCGGGAAATGGCGCTGATTTCCACCGGTTTATCCATGGTGATCACCAGAGACTGAATGTCATTCTGCTGTTTCGGCGCAAAGCGGAACAGCGGTTTGCTGATTTCCACATTGTCATCCAGCATAAAACCGCCGACATTAAACAGCAGGTTCATGTCGATATCACCGTTAATCACCTTATACACCGGCGCTTTGGCATTAATCCGCTGCAAACGGGCAAGCAGCGCCTCATTATCCGGCTCGACGTCCGTTTTGGTCAGCAGAATGCGATCCGCGTAGCCAATCTGTGCCTGGGCGATAGTGAACTGATCCAGCTGCTGCTGTGCATGCACCGCATCCACCAGCGTGATAATGCCGTCCAGCACATAGCGTTCACACAGTTTTTCATTGGAGAAGAAGGTCTGTGTAATCGGGCCGGGATCAGCCATACCGGTGCATTCAATCACCAGGCGGTCAAAATCGATTTTGCCGCTGTCCAGGTTTTCACACAGGTCGAGCAGCGCATCTTCCAGCTCACTCGAGCGGCTGCAGCAGATACACCCGTTGCTCAGGGTTTTTATCTGCGTGGCGCGGTCACCGATAATTTCATCATCGATAGGCACCTCGCCGAATTCATTTTCAATCACAGCAATTTTCTGCCCGTGCTCCTCGTGGAGAATATGGCGCAGCAGTGTGGTTTTACCGGCACCCAGGAAACCGGTCAGGATAGTCACGGAGATAGGTTGCATAATCGGGTCCTTCTTACAGACAGACAGCGGAACAAAGGCTGTCAGAGTAACAAATAACTCGGATAATAAAAAATATCCCCCGTACAATGCGACTGACATCATACGGGGGATGAGACTTCAGCGTTACTGCATGCTGTTATCAGTGTGAGGAGGAGACTTTAATTCCCTCTTCCGGAACCGGGATATACGGAGTTTCGTTATCAGTACGTTCCGGGTTTTTGCTCGCTTTCATCGCAGTACGGATGCCGTAGAAGATGATGCTGTACACCACAACCAGGAAGATAATGCTCAGACCGGCGTTGGTGTAGTTGTTCACCACGATGTGCTGCATATTGGCGACCTGCTCAGGCGTTAACGCCACGCCTTCCGCAATGCGGCGTTTGTACTCATTCGCCAGCCAGAAGAAGCCTTCCAGTTGCGGGGCATCTGGTTGGAGATACCGAACAGCGGCCACAGGCTCTTAACGCCGCCCAGCGGATCGACCACGCCCTGATACAGCAGATAACCCCACAGACCCACGCAACCGGCAGTACCGATCACCCCGGCAATGAAGGAGTCAGTTTTCTTCAGGAACGGAACGAAGTTACCCAGCAGATCCTGGAGCATAAAGCGGCCGGAACGGGTACCCGCATCCAGTGCAGTCAGGATAAACAGTGCTTCAAACAGGATCCCGAAGTGGTACCAGAAGCCCATATCCGCCGCAGGAATGATTTTGTGGAACACATGCGCGATACCTACCGCCAGTGTCGGTGCACCACCCGCACGGTTCAGAACAGACGGCTCACCGATATCTTTGGCGGTCTGTAAAATTTGCTCCGGCGAAATCACAAAGCCCCAGGAACTGACCGTCGCGGCCGCCTGAGCGGTCACATCTTTCAGCTGTGCCATGATCATCGGTGCATCTGCGGTACCGAGGTTATGCAGATCCGGCATCGTGATACCCAGCGCCGCTGGCGGGGTGTTCATCGCAAAATAGAGACCCGGTTCGATAATGGAGGCTGCAACCAGCGCCATAATCGCCACAAAGGATTCCATCAGCATAGCGCCGTAACCGATATAACGGGCATCGGTTTCACAGGCCAGCAGTTTCGGTGTGGTACCGGAAGCAATCAGGGCGTGGAAGCCGGAAACCGCACCACAGGCAATAGTAATAAACAGGAACGGGAACAGAGCACCTTTCCAGACCGGACCGGTTCCGTCAACGAACTGTGTCATTGCCGGCATTTTCAGATCCGGGTTGAGGATAACGATACCCACAGCCAGACCGACGATAACACCGATTTTCAGGAAGGTTGCCAGATAGTCACGCGGAGCCAGAATCAGCCACACCGGCAGCAGAGCGGAAACAAACGCATAGCCGATCAGGGCATAAGTGATAGTGGTATCTTTAAAGGTCAGCGCAGGGCCCCAGTACGGGTCGTGTGCAATCACACCACCGAACCAGATAGCCGCCACCAGCAGCACAATACCGATGACAGACACTTCACCGACACGTCCCGGCCGGAGATAGCGCATGTAGATCCCCATAAACAGGGCAATCGGCACAGTGGATACGACGGTGAACACACCCCACGGACTTTCTGCCAGCGCTTTCACCACAATCAGTGCCAGCACGGCGAGGATGATGATCATAATCAGGAAGCAGCCGAAGAGCGCGATAGTGCCCGGCACGGTTCCCATCTCTTCTTTAACAATCTCACCCAGAGATGCACCATTACGGCGCGAGGAGATAAACAGCACCATAAAGTCCTGTACCGCCCCCGCCAGCACCACACCGGCCAGCAGCCAGAGTGTGCCCGGCAGATACCCCATCTGCGCGGCAAGTACCGGTCCGACTAACGGACCCGCACCGGCGATCGCGGCAAAGTGGTGGCCGAACAGAACGTTACGGTTAGTCGGAACATAGTTCAGACCATCATTATTAATCACCGCCGGTGTTGACCGGGTCGGATCCAGTTTCATAACCTTTGTTGCGATATACAGGCTGTAGTAGCGGTACGCCACCAGATAGACTGATACCGATGCAACAATGATCCATAATGCACTGACATGCTCGCCGCGGCGTAATGCGACAACGCCGAGACAGAAAGCACCTATAATCCCCAGGATAAACCAGGGAATGTGCTTAAATAAGCGATTAGAGTTCATAACGCACCTTAAATGTGACTGTGATAATCAAAATGATCCGTATCCGTACGGAAAAAGTGTTTCAGCCGAATAAAATAGAAACTTCCTGCAAGTGTGTTTTATGATAGAAAAATCAAGGCGGGAAACGGGGATTATCCCGTAAGCGGTTGTATAGCAGATTAAGCGGTCACTTTTTACAGCCGGGCGGTTTTACCCACCTCCCGGGACGGTAAAATTTGTGATCGGGTTAACGTTATGTTTTTTTAAATTTTTTCGTGCTTTTTGTTAATTTTTTATGAAAGCGTGCTTTTATCCGCTTTTCTCCGTGATTTATGACCTGAAACCGACAGAAGACAGTAACCGATATGACTAAAAAACCCGGCACACCTCCCGGCAACTTCCGTGCTTATGCTGATAAGCAGACACAACGCAATATGCTGTTTCAGCGGGTTCTCCGCCTGCTGACCTTCAGTGTGGTTTTCCTCGCCGGATTTATGATTTATCAGACCTGGCAGACACAACAGAATGATGTCTATGCTGACGGGCAGATAACCGGTTATCTGCGGACAGAAATGCGCGATACCCGTTCGGGACAGCAACTGGTCGGCTGGCCGGTGGTGAAATTCGTGACAGCGGATAATAAAATCGTGACCTTTACCTCAACAGATCAGTTGCTGTGCCAGTCACAGTGTGAAAACGGTCCGGTGGGTGTTTATTATCAGAAGGATAATCCGGGCAAAGCACAGATAGCGGACTTCGGTGCCCGCTATGGTGAAATGATTGTCTGGGGAGTGGTCGCCTTTATTCTGCTGGTGACCTATATTCTGCACAGCTGGCGCCTGCGGATTCTGGCCCGCCGCCGTTACGGTGCAGCATCATAAACGGCTGTCCGGCGGTGGTGTCCGGCCGAATCCGGTGATAAGGCCGTAAGGTGAAATACGGAACCAGTGACCGCCGGTCCACCAGGAGTGCTCGCCGTCGGTTTCCTCTTCACACCCCACGCCAACCTCGGCGGTACCGCTGACAAAGCCGTACGTGCAGTCATAAATGGCGGGGATCACCACCCGCCCGGTGACGCTGTCCGCATAACCGATTTTATTGCCGGAGCGGATACGGTAACGCCCGTCTTCCGGTTCGTCCGGCGCACTGTCGAAATAGTACGGCTGATACGGTTCCTGCAGATTACGGTCAACGAAATGGCTGCCGAAGGTATCTTTATCCCGGTACAGACAGAGCTCAAAGGGATTATCCGGCCTGAAGCAGTTATCCGCCACTGACGGTTCATCCGCGCGGGCCCGCACCCATTCACGGGCTTTTTCTGCCTGCACATCCGTACCGGCAAATGCGGTCAGCGGCAGCAACATTACAAATACGATTCCCGGTATTCTGTATCTCATCGGTTATTCCTCTGCCTGACCACGGTCTGTGATGCCTTCCTCTTTATATATACGGGAAGGCCATCACAGATATTACCCCGGTCAGCCGGTGACGACTACTGATGCCGCAGCCTGTTTTGCAGCATTCACCGCTTCCTCAGCGGACGGTGCCAGCGCCAGGGCAACGCCCATGCGCCGGGAGCCGTCAATCTCCGGTTTGGCAAACAGGCGCAACTGCACAGTCCCGGTCAGGGCGTGCTCCAGCCCGCTGTAACGGACATCATCGCTGCGCAGTGACGGCAGGATCACGGCTGAGGCAGCCGGATGGTACTGAACTATCTCTCCGGCCGGCAATCCGAGAAACGCCCGCACGTGCAGGGCAAATTCAGAGATATTCTGTGAAATCAGTGTGACCAGCCCGGTATCGTGAGGACGCGGAGAAACTTCATTAAAAATAATATCCTCACCACGGACAAACAGCTCAACACCGAACAGACCATAGCCGCCCAGCCCGTTAACGATAGTCTCCGCCACCTGTTGTGCCCGTGCCAGAACAGCATCCGGCATGGCCTGCGGCTGCCAGGATTCACGGTAATCCCCGCGCTCCTGACGGTGCCCGACCGGTGCACAAAAATGCACACCATCTGCCGCACGGACAGTCAGCAGGGTGATTTCATAATCGAAATCAATCATCCGCTCGACAATCACCCGCCCTTTTCCGGCGCGTCCTGCTTCCTGAGAGGCCAGCCAGGCATCGTGCAATGTGCTTTCATCGCGGATAATACTCTGCCCTTTACCCGATGAACTCATCACCGGCTTGATAATGCAGGGAAATCCAATCTCACCGGCGGCACGGATAAAAGACGCCTCATCATCCGCAAAGCGGTATTCTGATGTCATCAGCCTCAGCTCTTCTGCGGCCAGGCGGCGGATCCCTTCGCGGTTCATAGTCAGTTTTACCGCATTGGCACAGGGCACGACATGAAAACCCTCCTGCTCCAAACGGTATAATGTATCTGTCGCAATCGCTTCAATTTCCGGCACAATATGGTCAGGCTGTTCTTTCCGGATCACAGCTTCCAGCTCCGCGCCGTCCAGCATGTTGATCACATAGCGGCGGTGTGCGATATGCATGGCCGGCGCGTTGTCATAACGATCAACAGCAATCACTTCAATACCGAGCCGCTGGCACTCAATCGCCACTTCTTTGCCTAATTCACCTGCGCCCAGCAGCATCACTTTTGTGGCCCCCGGGCGTAATGCCGTACCTAATGTTGTCATCACTGTCACCTGTTCAGAAATACCGGAAAATTTGCGCGCCATTATATACGCAATCGTTTGCTTTAGTCACGAAATAAGCAAATCACCGGCTGTCACAGCGCTCAGCGGGGTTTTATACCCAGACCGGCTTTTGCTGTATTTTTCCAGTGATGGCGGATAAGAGACAGGATACAGAACAACAATCCCAGCCAGATCAATGAGAAACTGACGCCTTTGACAGCATCAAAATGCTCATTAAAGAGGAACACCGCCAGCAGGAACTGAATGGTCGGCTCGAGATACTGTGCCAGCCCGATAGTGGTCAGTGTGGTGGAACGCACCGCCGCCGTGAAGAACAGCAGCGGCAGCAGCGTAACAGGCGCGGTCAGTATAAAACAGATGCGGGTAAAGGTATCTGCGGTGCTGAATGTGCCCGCTCCGCTGTTTTCAAGCCAGAAATACAACACAATAGCCACCGGCAGCAGCCAGAGACTCTCAATCAGCAGTGAAGTCGTCAGGTCATAACGGATAAATTTGCGGATAAAGCCGTACAGTGCAAACGCAGAGCCCATCATCAGCGCCAGTTTCGGCAGGCTGCCGTACTGATAAAGCTGATAACCCACCCCGGCACAGACGAAAATCAGCGCGGTTTTTTCTGCCGGTTTCAGGCGTTCATGCAGGAAGATGACACCCAGTAAAATAGAAAACAAGGGGGTGATGAAATATCCCATGCTGGCTTCCAGCACCAAATCATGGGTCATTGAATAGGTAAAGGTGCACCAGGATATTGCCATCACACTGGTACTGAGCAGACAAAGCAGCAGCGAGCGTTTATCAGCCCATACCGCTTTTACCCGGGTACGGTTTTTTAAAAAGAAACGGACAAATAATAACAGCGGAATTGACCAGAGGACGCGCTGGGATAATAACTCCAGCGGCTGCACCCCCGGCAGCAGGCGGTAAAAAAGCGGTGTGATCCCCCAGAGAAAATAAGAAAAAATCGCCAGCATCGCGCCGGATCGTAAAAACATGGTTCAGCCAATCCTGTTTATCATTATGTTATGACTATCATACCCCCCTGCATTAAAAATCCCATGCGCCTGCTCAATTTATTTCCCGTCACCGGTCTCTCCCGTATACATCATATTATGTTCACTGAAACCACGCTTTTTACTACGCAGATATAACTACAAAATATCAGTCTCGCTTGATTTTCACATTGATAACGTTAACATTATAAGTATCATTAACAAATCATTTTTGGGTATAATTCCTAATATTTGATATTAACGTTAACTTTGAGTGGTTATAGCCAGATAGATCCCCTGATTTTTTATACTCCGGAAATGAAAATATCCCACAATGCATTGATAATAAACGATAAATAATCATTTAATGTTCATTACTACGATAAACAGAGCAACACATCGGACATTTCCCTCCGGAGATTGAAAAATCTTTCGTGCGGTAGCTTTGTCTCTGAAAAATATCATTACCTTTTTTTAATTAACTATTTTAACGTTAACATTGAAAGGTAAGTAATAATAATTACCACTACGAACCAAAAATCAAAGAAACAACATTAAAATACAATATTGAAAGTTTTGTGTTTAGCTAAATCGAAATTAACGCTTAATGTTGTACTCAAAACGACAGATAAGTCCGTAATTACAAAAATCAGGAAAAAAGAGAAAGGATTGTGTAACAGCCGGGGATCAGAGTGACTCTCTGCTGAGCATCCGGCAGGGGACATAAGTCCGCCCTGACGAAACCCGTACTTCAATAAGATGCAGTGCCGCTGTTTCACCCAGCAGGCGATACGGAGAGCGGATAGTGGTCAGCGGGGGATAAAAAAGTTCTCCGGTACCGGTCATATTTTCACAGCTGAGAATACCGGCCTGCTCCGGAACAGAAATACCGCGGGTTAATAAAACCTGATACACAACAAAGGCTATCTGATCATTACCACAGATAATACAGTCAAATAACGGTGAATTACCGTCAATGTATTGATCTATCAGTGTCACAACGTCCCGGTAATAAATATCAGATAATGTGATGTTGTGCTGATTCAGCTGACCCGCTGACAATCCCGCATTCAGCCACGCATTCTGAACCGCATCACGGCGCAGACCGGATGAAAGGTATTCCGCCGGCGGCCAGATACAAAGCGGGCGGCGGTAACCCCGCTGAATAAGATATTCTGTTGCATCATACTGAGCATGATAATCATCCGGAATATAAGACGGTAACGCTGTATTTCCGGGATCATAGCAGTTTGTTAATACCAGGTTTCTGTCGCGGAGTAACTCAGGAATGTTTATCTCACGCAATTCTGCACTGGTAATAATAATACCGTCAGGGCGGCGGGATAAAATCTGGCGGACAGCCGCAACCGGGTCATCTCCGGATGAAATATTAACAACAAAGTGGTCCCAGCCATATTTTTCTGCACACTGCTCAATAGCCAGCAGTATTTCAACAGAAAACGGGGCTGAGGCGGTATCAATTGCTAATACCCCCATGCACGACAGATTTGTATTTTTACCTCTGATTTTCCGGGCTGATAAATCCGGTACATAATTCAGAACATCAATAGCATGCTGAACCTGTCTCAACGTCTCAGGCTTCAGCAGTTCCGGATTATTTATTGCCCTTGAAACAGTCATCAGTGAGACTGATGCCAGGCGGGCAACATCTTTCAGTGATGCCATATTATTATCAGTAGAAAATAAGTGTTTGTTCTGTCGCGTGAAAAAGAAAAAACGTCTGCTGACATTTATAACATACTGTGTCTGTAACCCCAAGAGCAAATGTAAATGTTTATTTCATAAAAAACCCCTTACTCCATAAATTAAACGAACTTTAAACAATAGCAACATATTGTTTTATAAAAATAAAAATAAAAAACATCCACATTATTTTGCTTTTATTAAAAAACACACACCGATTCCGAAATGAAATTTACTTATCCATTTAAACATTTCCTCGACGTTATCTTATCTACAATACATAAAATTTGCGTAGATAAACCTAAGTAATTATGCCCTTATTTTTATCCGTTAATATCGGTTTGTTTTGTGTCCTATTTTAATTGAGGAGTAACTTATGGATGCCGTTATTCATTTAATCAACTGTGCTGATTTACCAGGCAACAATATCAATTTCATGCTTGATAATATGAATTGTGAAGTAAAATCTTATTCATCTGAGCAGGCTTTTCTGAAATATTATGTTAATACGCCAAAAGAGCATGCCCGTGAATGTATTATTCTGGAAGTGGGAGAATCATCTGCTGAGGCATTCTATCTTATCGATGAACTCAAACGCCTGAAAAGCATTATTCCTGTGATTGTTATCACCGCTTATCCGTCTTTTGAGACCTGCCGTCGTGCATTTAAAGCGGGTATTCTGGAATTCTTCAAGAAACCGATTAATTCAGAGCTGTTAGTTAATGCGATTCATGACGCATTTAATCAATATGAAAATAGCCTCACTAAGTACCATGGATATCAACGCGTTAAAGATAAATTCAGCAAGTTATCTGCCCGTGAGAAAGAGGTCATGGATATGATTCTGGAAGGAAATACCAGTAAAGAAGCTGCACAAAAATTATCATTATCGCCGCGTACTGTTGAAGTACACCGTTCTAATATGTATACCAAGCTGCGTATTAAATCATTACTACAACTGGTGCAGGAATATGATTTCTATAAAAACTATTCAGATTCAATCTGAGCATTTCCGTTTTTATAATAAACTTTATATTCCGCTTTTATAGTTAATAAATATACCGATGATTTTACCTGCTTCTGCTTGCTTATTTAACTGCTTCTGATGCTTCACTGTTAATACAGATTGTCATTTCTATCATATTCCGGATTGCGCCAGTGTTACCACTGGTGACAAATTGTAATGTAATGATAATACACCAGGGTATCACTCTGATATTAACGACACATACCGGCAGTCATATATTCCGGAAAACCTGACATAATGAGATCTGACATCCTGTAATACAGATATAAAACTTCATTAATAGTATTTAATACCTGATTACTCATTTTTAATATTTTGTTACAAATGAAACAAAACGCACTTTACCCACCTTGTGAGTAAACAGGAGTTGTGTGCTGCCTGAAAACTCCCTTCTCTTTATACCACTCTTCCCCTGCGTGTTTTCATGCTGATACTGCCAATCAGCAATAATGACATGCCCCGCTGTTATTCCCTGAAATTCGCTGTCTTCCTGTAATAATACGCCATAAAAAAAGCATCCGTTACAGGATGCTTTCAGTATTCACATAATCGCCGGATTATTCTATTTTCAGCACGTTCAGTTTGATCATAGACATTGAGTTCGGTGGTATCTGCCCTTCAATACCGGCGACACCATAACCGCCTTCCGGTTTTATATACACATCAACCGCACCGCCTGCGCCGGCAAGTGAAACGAATTTAGCCAGGTCACCCGGTAATTCATTGAACGGAATAACCGCCGGTGCATTTACCGGATATGACACGGTTACTTTACCGTCAGTTAGTTCCTCATGCATCGCAAATGTGACTGTTTTTCCTTTCAGCGCTTTATATTTCTGTCCCTGTTTGGTGATACGGTAATAAACGTCCGGCGTCATTTTGGAATAATTCTGGCGCTCCAGGCGGGCGATCAGCTCCTGGTTTTTCCGTTTATTCAGCTCACCAACCTGCTGGAAAGTATAAGCCGTCACGGCTTTATTTTTTTCTTCTGCTTTCGCAATTTGTGTATTCAGCGTGGTATTTTCTGTCCGCTGTGCACTGACAACCGCCTTTTGCTTATCCATTTCTTTCTGCAATGCGGTGTATTTTGCCGAGAGATCGGCATTTTCTTTCAGCTTAGCCGCCGCTTTGGCGAGTTCTGCATCTTTATCTGCCAGCTGCTTTTTCTGGTTATCAAGCTGAGTATTCAGCTTAATTAATTCCGCATCAGATTTCGCCAGTGCTTCAATCTGCTGTGTTTTTTCTTTTAAGGCTTTATCCAGCTGAGCAGCCCGCTGCTGTTCTGCCGCTAATTTTTTATTCAGCTCAGCATTATCCGCCTGAACAGTACTGCTCTCTTTATCTGCACCGGATACTTTTGCCGACAGCAATTGCTTATCCGCCGTCAGCTGCGCAATTTTTTGTTCCAGTGTGGCTTTATCCACGATCAGCGCAGCCACCTCTTTTTTCAGATTATCGCTCTGGCGGGTATTATCCGCCTCACGGCTCTGTAACTGAGCAGTCAGCTTAAGTTTATCAGCCTCACGCTGCTGTAATTCTTTTTCCAGTGTCTGCAACTGAGCCGCCATTTTTGCGTTATCGCTATTTTTGGCGTTCAGCTCTGTAATCTGTTTTTCCAGCGCGGTTTTATCGGCGGCCAGAGTGCTGAGGTCTTTTTTCAGCTTCTGCTCAGTATCGCTCAGGTCGCGGGTGACTTTCGCCAGATCGGCATTTTTATCATTCAGCAGTGCCG